>Ga0102940_1000065_pt1 | contig 67644 bp, 50 predicted proteins | sample SalPonR2_C_D1_MG_FD_78215 | JGI IMG/M metagenome (GOLD analysis project Ga0102940, IMG submission 78215) | Salt pond soil microbial communities from South San Francisco under conditions of wetland restoration - Salt Pond MetaG R2_C_D1_MG | ecosystem: Environmental > Aquatic > Marine > Intertidal... | reverse complement strand
TTTGTAGCTAGACGAAGAAAGGGAATTCAAGGGGCCCTTTCTGAAGTAACAAGGCTCCGCCGCGCCTTATCTTGAACAAAAATCTGAGGTTTCAAAATACACATTAACTTAAATTACAGAGTATTTAAGTAGTCGTAGCTGCACTTTTTATAGAAGGCTTCATTCTTTAGCAGAAGAACTACTAATACGCTGCCACCTTAATTTATTTTCCTCCCAGATCGCGTACAAGATGGGTACCGTAAACATGGTGATCACCTGCAAGCTCATCCCGCCAAAGGAAGGAATTGCCATCGGCACCATAATATCCGAACCACGTCCCGTAGAGGACAATATGGGTAGCAAAGCCAATAAAGTGGTGGCCGTGGTCATCATCGCGGGACGAACCCGACGTAAGCCCCCCTCCACTACGGCATCCCTGATCTCCGGAATGGAATTCGGTTTATTTTTGCGGAAGCTATCCTGTAAAAAAGTAGCCACCAGCACCCCATCGTCGGTCGCAATGCCAAACAGGGCCAGGAAACCTACCCAGACGGCCACACTCAGGTTGATGGTCTGGATTTGAAAGAGGTCCCGCATATTCCGACCAAAGACCTCAAAATCGAGAAACCAGGACGTATCGTACCAGCCGATCATCAGGAAGCCACCGGCAAAGGCAATCACCACTCCAGAGAAGACCATTAGCGATACGGCGACCGAACTAAACTGAAAATACAGGATCAGGAAGATGAGGAGCAGCGCAATCGGCATAACGATCATCAGTCGCTGATTGGCCCGGACCTGCTGCTCATAATTACCGGCAAACTGATAACTCAGTCCGGCCGGCACCTCCAATGATCCCTGCCCGATTTGTCCCCCCAAATAGGTCTGTACCGCCTCTACGACTTCTACCTCCGAATAACCGTCTACCCGATCAAATAGGACATAGCCAATCAAAAAGCCATCTTCACTTTTAATGCCCTGCGGCCCCTGCTCGTATTCTATTTCTACCAAATCGCCCAGTGGAATCTGCTGGCCCGTCGCCGTGGGAATATAGATGCGCTTTAGGGCTTCGGGATCATCCCTGAGCTCCCGTGGGTAGCGCACCCGAATGGCATAGCGCTCACGCCCCTCCACGGTACTGGTCATAGGCATCCCGCCGATGGCCGCCTGTATGTATTGCTGCACCGTAGCTACCTGCAAGCCATAGCGGGCGATTTTCTCCCGGTTGATATCCAGCAGCAGGTAGGGCTTGCCAACGATGCGATCCGCAAATACGGCAGATTCTTTCACCCCCTCGACTTCTTTGAGGGCACGTTCTAATTTCAGCCCAAAGGCTTCGATGGTCTCCAGATCGGGCCCGCGGACTTTGATACCCATCGGTGCGCGCATACCCGTCTGCAGCATAACGAGCCGCGTCTCAATGGGTTGTAATTTGGGCGCGGAAGTCACCCCCGGAATACGGGTAACCCGCACGATTTCGTCCCAAATATCATCCGGCCGCTGGATCTCATCTCGCCACTGTCGGAAATAGCGTCCCCTTGCATCCGGTATCAACTCACCACTAGCATTTCGGACGTATGCGCCGTCCTCATAGCGGTAGCGAATACGGTGCCCCTGTGCATCGGTTTTGTATTCAGATTTGTACTGAATGACATTCTCGTACATCGACATGGGGGCCGGATCCAGTGGACTATTCACCCGACCGGCTTTGCCCACCACCATTTCTACCTCGGGGATCGCCGTCACCGCCATATCTAGTAACCTCAGGTTTTTAATATTCTCTTGCATACCGGCATGAGGCATGGTAGTGGGCATGAGTAAGAAAGCGCCTTCATCAAGGGCCGGCATAAACTCCTCTCCGGTGCGCTGCAAAACCTGAAAGCCCTGGTAAACGATCAATCCAATCAGGAGCAGAAACAGGTATTTGAAGCGCAGTAAAAAGCGTAGGATGTTTTCGTAAAAATGAATGATCAAATAAAAGAAGCCAATCAGGATACCCGCCGTCAAACTGACAAAAATAAAGTTGGTCAGCGTACTTTGATTAACCCCCAGCGGCATCCAGACCGAAGACAGTAACCAGCTAATCACCAAAGCATAAACCAGATTAGTAGCAATGGTAAATAGCTTGGCAGTAGAGACCGTCCAGCGACTTTTTAGCGCAAGCTGTACCATTCCGAAAAATCCGACCAGGGCTAATAAGCCCCCCAGGTATTGATCTACCCAGATCGCCAGGGCAAACCCCGACAGAATGGCCACTCCATTCCAGATATACACCCAAAATTGTCGCTGCCGACGCATGGCAAACAAGCGATGGGCCAGCGCCGGAACAATGGTAATGGCGATAATAATCGCGGCCAATAAGGCAAAGGTCTTGGTGTAGGCCAGCGGTCGAAACAACTTCCCCTCGGCTGCCTCCATCGCAAAGACGGGCAGGAAACTGATGATGGTCGTCGCCACCGCCGTAATTACGGCCGAAGCCACCTCTACCGTCGCCTCGTAAATAGTAGTAAAAAGAGACTCGCCCTCGGGAGCCTCCTCCAGCCGATTGACCATACTCTCCGTCAGGACAATGCCCATATCAACCATGGTCCCAATCGCAATGGCAATCCCCGACAGGGCCACAATATTCGCGTCTACCCCAAAGTAGCGCATCGCGATAAAGCACATCAGCACCGCCACCGGCAGAGAACCCGCTACCAGCACGGAGGATTGAATATTCAGCAGCATCAGGATAACCACCAGGATGGTGATCAGTATTTCCAGACTCAGGGCTTCCTCGAGCGTACCCAGCGTCTCGTTAATCAGGCCACTACGGTCGTAAAAAGGAACAATGGTTACCTGGGATTTTCGGCCATCTTCCAGGGTCTTGCTCGGTAGCCCCGGGGCAATCTCGTCGATCTTTAGTTTTACATTTTCAATTACCTCCATGGGATTGGCACCGTAACGAGCCACTACTACCCCACCGACGGCTTCGGCTCCCGATTTATCCAGTACGCCCCGCCGGCTGGCCGGTCCCAGAGAGACCCGGGCCACGTCACCAATACGCAGCGGCACATTATTATCAACCTTGATCACGCTCTGCTCGATATCCTCGATTTGCTCGACGTAGCCCAAACCACGCACAAAGTATTCGGCCAGATTAATCTCCAGGGTCTGGGCCCCTACGTCCAAGTTGCTGTTTTTCAGGGCCTGCATCACCTGTTGTAAGGAGATGTTGTTGATCTTCATGGCTTCCGGATCAACGTCGACCTGGTATTCCTTGACGTAACCACCAATACTGGCGACTTCGGCTACCCCCTGGGCAGAGGACAGACCAAAACGCACGTAGAAATCCTGGATACTACGCAGTTCTTGTGGATCCCAACCACCGGTAGGTTTGCCCTGCGGATCGCGGCCTTCCAGCGTGTACCAGTAGATCTGCCCCAGCGCCGTAGCGTCGGGACCCAGGGCGGGCTGTACCCCCTCCGGCAGGGTATTTGTCGGCAACGAATTGAGTTTTTCCAGAATACGGCTGCGGCTCCAGTAGAAATCAATCCCCTCTTCGAAGATGACGTATATACTGGAGAAGCCAAACATAGAGTTACTGCGGATATTCTTCACACCCGGTACCCCAAGCAGGGCCGAAGTGAGTGGATAGGTAATCTGATCTTCCACGTCCTGAGGGGACCGACCGGTCCACTTGGTAAAAACAATCTGTTGATTCTCCCCAATATCCGGAATGGCATCGACCGCTACCGGATCGCGGGGCAAATCCTCCCAACCAAAATCGAAGGGAGCAGTGACTAGGCCCCACCCGATAAATACGAGGAGTAAGATCCAGGCCACCAGGGGTTGCTTCAGAAAAAAACGGATGTATGATTTAAGCATAAGGCATCTACTGTGTAATACGATGGAGATTAAAACCTTAAAGGCTGAATAAGCCTACGAGGTTTAGGTTTGAACACATAAATCAAACCTGCAAAGTCTGGAAGACTTGCGAGGTTTTCGTATACCGTAAATGCTAACAGAGATAAGATTGTAAACGAGCGAGGCGTTCTCGCAGCGGAGGGGGTCTATAAGGTAAATCGCTGTCCGGAATTGGGGCGACGAAAGTTTCCAAGCTAATGGGTACGAGTGTAGCGGCAAAGCTTAGGGGCGCGGCGATATCCAAATCGGCCAATACGGAAGCCACCCAGTCGGTATCGGCTTTCAGGTATTCGCTTTCGTTATCGCAACAGCCTTTAGCTTCGTTATCGGGTACCGTCATCGTGCCGTGCACGGCACAGGGCACGGTCTTGGTATGTTGGCAGGTTTTCGCTTGCGCAAAAAGGGCGACAGACTTCAGTTTATCCTGGCAATAGTGTTTATTCATCAACAGTCCGGTCGAACTGAAGAAGAGCAGGAAAGCCAAAGTGATATGTGCAAGCCTTGCGATCAAGTAAAAATTTTGTCTAAAAGTACAGGATTATAAACGATATTGTCAAGTCTAAGGTTGTATTGAAGTGAATTTAGGCCTTTTAGCCCTCCTCTTTGGTGGCAAAAAAGAAAACAAATATTTTCTATGAAACCCGCTAATCTATTCGGATTTTTACTCAAGGCCCTGGCACTGATTGCCACCCTGGGCATCCTGGTGCTATCCATCGGTGTATTCGGTTATTCGGTATTCGAGGTCGTAAAGGTATTGAAAGTCATCATCACCCAATCGGCCAGTGAGGAAGAAATCATCCTCAAGGCCCTGAAGTCCGTAGACTTAGTGCTACTAGGTGTCGTCTTTTTCATTATGGGTATCGGCCTGTTTGAACTCTTCGTCGGGGCCATCGACAATCTACCGCCCTGGCTGGTCATTAAAGACATCGATGAGCTGAAGAGTATGCTAATCAAAGTCGTGATCGTAGTGATGGGCGTCTCCTTCACTGGAAAAATCGTTACCTGGGATGGCGAGTCAGATCTGCTGGGCTATGGCCTGGGCCTGGGGGCCGTGATCTTTGCGCTGAGTTTCTTCTTAAGAGTGAAAGGAGAAAAAACCTGATCCATAGCTAAGCGTAGGATTTCCTACGCTTACTATTTGACAGTCTTAACCTTCCAATTCCTGTAAAATTCACTTTTCGAAATCTCGGAGGCTAATAGATCCTCTTCCCATAAATCATCGATTTCGGCATTCCGCGCATTATACTCTTCCAGGTCTAGAAAAGGATAGTCTCCTAATATCGCTTCACCCTGATTTAAGGTTTTACTTGCAAAGTCCGATTTCCCATTTTTGTATTGCTCTATCCTTTTGACTTCCATCCGATCATCGTCTATTTCGATGAGGATGGTATGTGGCTCATTTAGATGGGCGCGTTTCCATTCGATTTTGATATATTTCATAACGGACTAATCTATCCATCGCAAAACAGAATTATATTGACACGGCATCGTAGGCGCAGCCTAAGATGAACTAAGGAAAACAAGTTCTTGCAAGATATTTTAGTTTCCCTACTCCGGTACGATCCGATACACCACACCCGGATCTTCGGTAGCGAAGTACAGGTAGCCATCCGGACCTTGCTTAATATCGCGCATCCGGCCGATGTTCTTCAGCAAGCGCTCCTGGTGGACGACCTCGCCATCTTCGATCACCACTCGGTCGATGTAGTCGAATCGCAGGGAGCCGACCAAGAAATTGTTCTCCCAGGCCACATAGCGATCACTGCTGACGAATTCGGCCCCACAGGGTGCGATGGAAGGCACGTAATAAGTCTCTGGCTGTACCATTCCGGCGCGCTCCGTTTCGTCGGTAAACTGAGTCCCGTTGTAATTAATCCCGTAAGAAATCACCGGCCAACCGTAGTTGTTGCCGGCTTGCAAACGATTCACTTCGTCACCACCGCGGGGACCGTGCTCATGCTCCCAGACTTCGCCCGTTACGGGATGAACCGCCAGGCCCTGTGGGTTCCGGTGGCCGTAGGTATAGATGCTGGCCACGGCACCGTTCTCGTCGACGAAGGGATTGTCTTCCGGAATACGACCGTCGTCGTGCAGACGATGGATCTTACCGCAGTGGTTAGAAAGACTTTGTGGGTTCTGATCACGGCGACCCCGGTCCCCTACCGAGATATAAATAAAGCCTTCCTGGTCAAATACCAGGCGAGAGCCGTAATGGTGATTCGTGGGTAGATAAGGTTGGGCTTCAAAAATTTCTTCCACGTTGGTCAGGCGAGTACCCCGCAGCTGACCACGTACCACGGCCGTGGTACCGGTATTACCCCCGTCGGGATTGGGCTTGGAAAAGGTGAGGTAGACCCAGCGGTTTTCCGCGAAAGCGGGATGCACCGTCACGTCCAGCAGGCCACCCTGTCCACGCGACTTTACCACCGGCACCCCACTGATCTCTTCTAGGCTACCGTTCTTTTTCCGAACGAAAAAAGCACCTCCACGCTCTGTAATCAGCATTTCGCCGGAAGGCAGGAAATCAATCCCCCAGGGCACACTCAACCCCTCCTGTACCTTCTCCACTCTGAAATTCAGGGCTTCGGAGCTAATCACCCCGGAGAAATCTTCCTTTTCATCCAGCTTGTCGGATACCGTACGCTCCAGCGCAATCATAATATAGTCGGTCAGGGCCGATAGCTCTTTTTCCGTGAAGGTCGTATCGTAAGCGGACATACCATCGTCGGGATACCCCTTCTCGATGGCCCGGTAGACTTCGTTCCAGGAATTCCCATAGACCCAGTCGCGATCGACGAAGGACTCCAGTTTTTCGCCGTGACAACCGGCACAGTATTGCTTGTAATTGGCTGCGGCATCGGCTACCACCAGTGGATTATTGACGTCGATGTAGGCGCAGGAAAGGGTAGCGATAATAATGGTAGAGAATAAGAGATACGGGAAGAGATTTCGCTTGAGCATAAACGGTTATTTTTTACGAATATAAGGATTTGCCCGCTATTGTATCGCTTCTATTCTATCAACGGGGATAAAATATATAGCATTATAGACCAATTCCCCCTCTCCCGGGTCGAGTGGTGCCACATCCTTGATCTTACGGCTGCTGGTAAAATACAAGGTCTTTCCGTCCGGACTGATCTGCGGACAATAATCGTGCTCGTTAGAGTTTACTTGTGGCCCGAGATTAATGGGAGTTGTCCAATTTTGGCCCTCCTTTCGGGAAAAATAAAGATCTTCCTTTCCCTGTCCACCCGTGCGACGCGAGGAGAAGATCATCCACTGACCATCGGGTGCAATAGCCACACCGCTTTCGCGAAAAGTGGAATTGATGGGCCTGGGTAACAGCTGGGTGGCTTGCCAGTCCTCTACTCCCGATCCAGAAGCCGGTGCGACATAAATATCTCTTCGGCCAATACCCTGATCCGGCCGTTCTGACCAGAAGTACAAGTTACCCTCGAGATCCATTCGCGGAGAAGTCTCGTTATAAACGTAACGGATGCGCGCATTGGCAGGGGTCTTTTCTCGGTTAATATCGGCCTCCCTGATGGGTTCAAAACTGGACCAATCAATATTTCCGGCCGTGTCACAGTCGGCCCTCCAGATATCAAAATCCGACCATTTTTGCTCATTCGGATAATTGTATTGCCCGGCGTGATACTTATTGTAGGATAATAAAAAGTGTTTCCCGTCGGGCGAAAAGTGGGGCCAATCCACGCGATGGCCGGCCGTCTCGGCAATGGCCACCGGTTCGGTCCATTGGCCATTCGCTTTAGTACTGGTGTACAACCTTTGGATCGATCGATCCCCCAGATTATAGTTGGGATTATCCCAACGGACGTACAGCAGGCGATTGCCGTCTTTGGAGAAAGCTGGTGTAAAGGACCAGGCGTCTAGTTCGGAAATCAGGTTAGGTTCGAAGAGTTGGGGGTTGGTTTTTTGGGGTAGTTTGGGATTCCAAAGCAGGATCGAAAGCAGGAGATGAATGAGCATGGTTTTTAATTATTTACGAGTAAAACCTGGCTTTAGATCATATTGCAGGAAGTATTACCTATCCAGCCAGGCAACTACTCAAGTAAATCCTGAATAACAAATACAGTCTTAAAACAATCAAAATCAGCAATTTATAAATATTCACTTGCGAAAAACACAGGTGAAAAATGGATAAACTGTCAGGGTTTTTTATTAAAAACCTGATGTATCATTAATAAAAGCTAACCACATCCCATCCGATGAAAGGGCTTATAGCCTGGGTATTGAAAAGCACAACAAATATTTTTTCACTAAAGCAAACGCTATAAAAACAAAAAAAAATTGAAGCCAAAGCCCTCACGCTAGATGAAATACGTCGAAGCGGTTTAAACTTTTTGGTTTAAGCGGTCTTAAAAAGCTTGTAGGTTCTGGCAAAGCTCAATTTGAGATGCGTAGCCATCCGCCTCAGGCGGACGAAGAGAAGAAAGAGCTGCCGTATTGGCTTTCAATGTGTTGCCAGGGGCTCAGTGAGGAGTTTTTAAACAACTTCCATCATTCAATGAAAAACAACAAGTATTTTAAATGCTTTTTATGAAAACTATAAAAAGCAGATGGTCTGGTGTTCTATCTTATTTTTTGGCTTACTCCACGCGAATAACTTTTTCTCAAAGGAAATAATACCCATTTTGCCTTTACTAGTTCTACCTCAACTCTTTACAGGATTAATCTGCTCCTATACGAGACTTAATATTGGCTTCCGTTATTCAATTAATCCACGCCATTCATTCCCGCCAACCAATCAAAATATAAACGCCATCCCGGGCTGGTCTTACCATAGTTTTTGCCTAAGCGAACGATCACTACTCGCTCTTTAGGATTCACGTAGATGTACTGCCCCAAGTGTCCCTCCGCCGAGTAGGTACCATTGGGCCAGCGTACCGCTTGTTTTGTTTCGCCTTCGCGCGTATATTCGTAGAATTCGTGCATAGCTGGAATCTCCAGACTATCAGTATAAGTCCGGGCGGTAGCGTGATGCCACCACTGGTATTTATAGTCGAATCGATTCATCGGTTCTTCAAAAGTGGTTACCTCTTTTACCCAATCTTTGCTGATCAGCTGCTCGCCGTACCAGTTACCGTCGTTCATGAACAGTAAGCCCAGGCGGGCAAAGTCACGTGCCACGGCATTCAGACAGCAGAAAGCCTTGAAGGTGCCGCCGTTTTTCTTATCCACCGACCAGGAGGCAGGTTGCTCGGCTCCCAGTGGCTGCCAAAGCTTTTCTATCATTAATTCATCTAGCGGACGACCATAAACCGCCTCGACGACCTCCGCCAGCAATTGCGTATTGACACTGCGGTAGGCAAAACGCGTATCGGGTTCGTAAGCCAATTCGAGTTTACCAAACTGCTTTTCAATATTTCGACCGTAATAATAAACGGCCGCATCACTGAAAGGGGAAACGTAACTTTCGTTAAAATCAATACCGGAGCGCATGTTCAGTAAATGCCGAAGGGTAACTTCCTTTAGAGCATCCGGCAAGTCCGGCAAATAGCTAGTCACCGGTTCATCCAGACTTTTGATTAAACCCTCATCCCGGGCTATTCCCAATAAGGTAGAGACGTAAGATTTCGCCATAGAAAAGGAATTTACCGGAGTATATTGCTCATAGCCATTGTCGTAATGCTCGTAAATAATCGTATCATTACGCATCATCAGAAAGGCTACCGTTTTGGTTTTCTTTAGCCCTTCTTCCCATTTGTATTTTTTCCCTTTCCGCTGGATGGAAGGTAAGGTTACCGAATCTTCTTTAGCTTCCGCAAAATAATGGATCACTTGCGGATCGTGATCGATAGGTTTATTCTGAAATTTCTTGTAGTCATCGATATTGGCAAAGTTGTAAAACACATAGCGACCAACTGTACAACTACTCAAACTCAAACATAATAAAAGGCTTAGCAAAACGGGTGTTCTGATCATAATGGCACTTTTACCTCCAGCGCTTCGGATAGCGTATAGACGGGTATTTTGGGGCTAATCAGCAGCAGGCAACAGATAAGACTTAGCATAGATAGAGATTTTGGTTATTTTCCTATAACGTTTTGTCGCCCGATATTCGTATGAGGAAGGAATTTAAGCCAGAAAAGTTATTCCAGGGCTTTAAAGTCATAACTCAACTGTACGAAACCATTCGAATAGGCCTTCGAATCCTTAAGAACCCATTTGCTCTGAGTATCTTTACCGGAAAATAAGGGAATTCCTTCCCCAATAATAATTGGAATGTAGGTCAGGATGAGCTCATCAATGAGTCCCGCCTTGAGTAGCAAACCATTAATTTGTCCCCCGCCAATCAACCAGATATCTTTTTCAGCTCTTTCTTTTAGGCGAGGCACAAAGTCCAATATTTTACCCTTCGCGAATTTAACGTACTCGGTATCATGGGTATCTTTAAAGCGGGAAAAGACATAATTCTCCGTATCCGGGTAAGGAAAAGGAATATTCATTTCAAGAATTTGGCGGTAGGTATTATTCCCCATCAGTGTATAGCCAATGGATTGGTAGAAGTCCTGATAACCAAAGTCTTCACCTTTTATTTCGAAGACGGAATCGTGTAACCAGTCAATAGAGCCATCGGCACGAGCAATATTGTAATCCAGACTGATCGCGGAATAGAGAATGATTTTCGCCATGTTTTTTCACTTTGCTTTGCGCAAAATAAACAAAAAAGTCACCCCTACTAAAGGAATGACTTTTTTACTTCGCAATGAATATTTATATCCTTGACTTTTTACTGTACTCTCAAGATCTTATCATCGTATTTTCCCATTCCCAATTGGTACAACAGGCGGAAGTGACTCTTCACCGCGTGGTAGAAAGTCTTATGCTGATGGTAAGGCAGATCAAATTCCTGAGCGGTCTGCTTAACGATCTTTGAAATTTTCCGGTAGTGTATGTGACAAATATTTGGGAAGAGATGATGCTCAATTTGGTAGTTCAGGCCGCCCACGAACCAGGAGAATGCCCGGCTATTATTTGCAAAATTAGCCGTCGTTCGCAGTTGGTGAATAGCCCAGCTATTTTCCATACTCCCCTTTTCATCCGAATCCAAAAATTCCGTCTCTTCAATGACGTGTGCGGGTTGGAAAATCAAAGCCAAAAATAGACCACAAATGAAGTGCATGAGCAGAAAACCGAGCAGCGTTTGCCACCAGGCAATCGGCAATACAATCATTGGCACTACCAGAGTTAATATAAGATACCAGGTCTTATGAAGGATTACCTCCGTCATAGCACCTTTGAAGGTCCGCCCTTCTCCTTTGAGCAGATCCTTTTTCTTGTAGCGGAATAGGGCGTCAAAATCCTTACCGAGGACCCAATAGATCGTCATGAGACCATAAAAGAAGGGGGCATAAATGATCTGTAATTTGTGGATAGGCTTGTGCTCTTGATGTGGCGACAGGCGCATAACGGCATTGTCAATGTCTTCATCATGCCCATGGACATTCGTGAAGGAATGGTGCAATACATTGTGCTGGATTCGCCAGTTCACGTGGTAGGCCCCCAAAAAGTTCACCAAGAAACCGAGCGCATTATTGACGTGTTTGTTACGAGAATAAGCGCCGTGGTTGGCATCGTGCATGACGGATAAACCAATCCCTGACATACCAAGCCCCATCAGCACCCACATCAGCATAATCATCCAAAGATTAGTTACTACTCCTGCTAGCAACAAAACAAGTGGCGTAAAATACAGCAGTATCATGAATACCGTTTTTACACGCATACGCCAGTTGCCGTATTTGGATAGATTATTTTCGTTAAAATACTGATTTACTCTTTTTCGTAATTCGCGGACAAATTCCGGACGATCCTTACGATTAAATTTGATAGATTGCATACTCATAAAAAGACGTTAAAATAAAGTAGTTTATACAATTTTACTAGGCACTTTAGCCTACAGGGCAGTGCAGTAACTAGTTGATGATTTGTGGGGATTAAGACCATCAGGCAAGGCAAAAAAAAGACTCCTAATACATCTTAAGGCTTGCAAAATACAAAGGAATCATCAAAATCAAGGCCCTCTCTTTCCAATTTTTTTGTCATAAAATGATTTTATTACAAAATCCATTTTTTATTTCCTTGATTTTCACCCCATTCTACCCTTTGTAAATCTCTTGTTAGCCAAGATGATAACAGGTGTCATCCATTAAAGTTGTCTTGCAAGTAATTACCCTTTACCCCTCCGGTATCAAATTTCCTACACAGTTGTAAAGGTTGAAGAAGCCGATTTATGCTGGCAATATAACTCCGCCAGCAATTCGATAGCGATCTGGGCCATACCATCACCGAAGCCATCAACTGGCAAATGCCCCACTAGGTCTACCGCCGATATATAGGGCGGCCCGCTAAAACATGCTGAAATTGGCCCTCTTTAATAACGATTTCCCCGTTGACCAGTACATAGCTCATGCCGGTTGACAGCTGCGCCGGATCTCTGAAGGTGGCATAATCCTGCACCTCCGCCGGATCAAAAACAATCAGGTCGGCGTAGTAGCCCGGCTTCAAAAACCCTCTTTTAGGTATTCCCAGAACTTCGGCCGTCATCCCGCTGGATTGATGGATCATTCTGGGCAGCGAGAGTACCTGATCCTCCAGTACGTACTTTCGGATTTTTTTTGCAAAGGAGGCATACTTTCGCGGGTGTGGACTCCCTCCATCTGAGCTGGTCATCACCCAGTCTTTTTCCATAAAATTTTTGATATCCGATTCCTGCATATTAAAGGAAGCGATGGAGCTCCCCCCCGAACGCAACACCTCGATGGCCGCATCAATGGGGTGGAGCTGACGAATATCCGCCATTGCCTGCAGGGTGCTTCCATTCAGGGTACTGTCCTGGGCATCGGTCAATAAAACAGCTTCCGCTCCTCCCCTTCTGCGCAGATTTTCCCGCATTTCTGCTTTTATCCTGGGCAACAAATCCGGATCTTCAAATCGCTCCAGATAATTCTCGGTATTGCCCAGTACCCACTTGGGTACCAGGGCCGCCTTGATACTGGTACTGGAAGCTTCAAAGGGATACTGGTCTGCGGTAATCAACAGTCCCTCTGCCTGGGCCTCTTCGACTTTGGCAATGACGGCCTGACTCTCTCCCCAAACGTCAAGGCCCAGGGCTTTGATATGGGCTATATTTGCCCGGATATTCGCCCGGCGGGCAATCTCTATGGTTTCATCGACCGAAGCCAGCAATCCTATATTGTAAGAAGATTCGTCGCGCATGTGTACATCGTACAGCCCACCGTATTGGGCCGCTACTTCTGCCAGTGCCACCACTTCCCCGGTCGTGGAAAAACTAGCGGGTGCGTAGAATAAGCCAGAGGAAAAACCCAATGCCCCTTGTTCCATCCCCTTTTTCACCAGGGCTTTCATTTGGGTCAATTCTTCCGCGGTGGGAGCACGCCTATCCATGCCCATTACAGCCTGACGTACCGGGCGATGCCCTACGTAGAGGGCCGCATTGGTACCAATGCCCTCCGATTCCAAGTCCTGCAGGACCGAGCGTACCTCCACCTGGCCGTAACCATCATTACCATTCACTACGGTTGTCACACCCTGTACCAGATAATTCAGATTGGCCTTTCGTTCTGGATGCTGCAGATCACTTAGGGTGTGGGTATGCGGATCAATAAAGCCGGGACTCAGTATTTTCCCCTTCGCATCAATCGTTTGGGTGGCTTTGAAGCTGGCCGGATCGCTACCTATCCAGACGAGCGTATCGGCATTTATAGCCACCGCTCCCGGGTAGACAGGACTACCAGTCCCATCAATAATTTGGGCATTGATGATCAAAAGGTCAACGGATGTTTTGGTTTGACAGGCACTAAAAAGCAGTAAGAAGATCCCGGCGAAGAAGATTGGGCGCATGGTAGGTAAGATTATCAAATGGGTAATTTATTATTCGGTCTCTGTGGTCGCCCGGCGCAAATCAAATTTAAAATTATACCGGCGCAGGGTCGTCGTGAGGATCAAAGAAGTGTCCGTTATTTCCGCCACGTCATAGGCTATCTCCATACCGTTATCGCCCGAGGTTTGTACAATTTTTTCTCCTTCAAAGAGGTAATCTGCCTGGGTGGTCGAGCCCAAAATATTGGTTCTCATTTCTCCGACTTCGGTAAATTCAAAGAAAAGCTCATCCAGTGATTCTGCCACTTCCCCGTTGCGGTAGGCTTTTTGCAATTCCCACTTTCCAATGAGTTGATTCTGCGTCTCCTGATCAATAGACGTGTCCGGACCACAGGCGGTCAGGAAGGCCAGGGAAAGGCTCAGGGCTATAAAAAGTTGTTTTCGCATTGTTTTCATCCTGATTGTTACTAATTGTTGGTTTCCTATTAATTGAAATATCGAATTAATCCTCATCCCCATTTGGGGATGCCTCCTGTACGGCGGCCCTTCGCAAGCGATCATTGATAGCACGGCCCAGGTCTTGTTCGGGTAGCCATTCCGCAATGATCAGCTTGAGATTCAGTTGATCCAGTTGTCGCATCGCAGCGAATAGTCGGCGAGCCGCTTCTTTATAATCCCCGGAAGGCGAAAGTATGATTTGCTGCCCGTCGGGTATAAGCGGCGATTTTTGCCGAAAGGCCAATAAGCCCAGCTCCTTCGGATCGTAGTTTTTTAAGCCCCCTTCCAGTGATAAGTCCAGGCGAAACGGCGTACGAGGAGCGTAATGACTTTTCAACATCCCCGGAGCCTTTGGATTAGAAGAAGAGCTTGATTTTACCACTACTGGCCCAATTTCTCGCTCAATTTCCTCTACCGATAAACCTCCTTTGCGAAAAATGGTTACTTTTCCGCCCTCAATCCCCACTATAGTACTTTCCAGTCCTACCTCCGCCGGACCACCATCCAGAATATAAGGGATTTTAGCCCCTAATTGTTGTGCAACGTGCTGGGCCGTAGTCGGACTAATATAACCAAATGGATTGGCACTCGGTGCTGCCAGGGGAAAATCCAGGATCTTTAGCAAACTTTGGCTTAAGGGATGGACGGGCAGCCGGACGGCTACCAGCGCGGAGCCGGCGGTCACCAAATCGGGGATAATAGATTTCTTTTTCAGCAATAGAGTCAGTGGCCCCGGCATAAACTTCTGAGCAAGCGTTTGTAAAATATCCGGAATTTCGCTGACGTAACGAGGCATTTGTGCATAGTCGGCCAGGTGAATGATTAAAGGATCAAAACTTGGTCTTTGCTTGACGGCAAAGATCTCACTCACCGCGCCCAGATCCAGCGCATTGCCCGCCAGGCCATAAACCGTTTCGGTAGGTATGGCCACCACTTGTCCGGCACGCAGTAATTCGGCTGCCTTTTGCACATCTTTACCTATCATAGCTGCAAAAGTAGTTTATATTTGTAAAATGAAAGATACTAAATCTGGCTTTATGCCACGTCTGTCACCATTGGAAGCTTTCCTCATACAAGTAGTACTGTACATTCTACTGTGGCTCGGCGATGATTTTTACGCTACCCTGGGCAGCTTCGCTTTTGCCAGTTTATTCCTGAGCATCTGGCTCGTGTCCCGGATTGCCGAATGGATTGAACCCTCCAAAGTTCCGCGCTGGTACTTTAGCTACCTCCTGGGAGGAGCACTGGCCCCTATTTTGGTTACTATCATTTTTTACCTAATTAAGGGTGCCCCCTCTTGGGTATTGTAGCGATTAGAAGCGATAATTGATACCAAAGCGATAGTTGAGCGGGTTTCGGAAATCATCAATGGGCTGGTTGAGATAATAATTCAGTGACATTTCCAGTCCCAACTGCCGTCCTAAGGGTGCGGAATAGCCTCCCCCCACGTAAAAGGCGTTATTTACTTCCCGGTCGATCCGTAGACCGCTGGCATCGGTAAAAATAAAGGCCTCGTTCTGAAAGGCATACTCTACATGGGCGAAAAACTCCCGAGCAATACGATACCGCCCAAACAGGCCAACGCTCCAATCCATCGGCCGTACGCTTTCGGTTTGTCCCGAAAGTGAACTTTTATAAAAAGAGACCAGAGCAGATATCCGGGGTCCAAAACTAAGATTGTCGGTTACCTTGTAGCCCACCATGGGCGCTACACCCAGCACGACGGTGCTGGTAAAGGCGCTTCCGCGAAAATTACCGGTCACCCCCGCACCGTACCACAATCGATCTTCCAGGGGTAGGTCTCGACGCTCAGCTTGTGCCCTCAGAGAAATCTGACTTAAAATCACTAAAAGAAGGGACAGGAAAAGAATTTTTCTCATGTTATTAATTAATTTAGCTACCAAATATACGTTCTGCGCTTTTATGCGTTCAATATTAACTGTATTTTAAGAAAAAATTACAGATTCCTCTGCCCCACTCAATGCCCAACGTTTTATAATCCCAAAAGGAACATTTGTACATGAGTCGCATTTTACTGATCACTTGCTGTGTCTGCTTTTTTCATTGGGGCTTTAGCCAAAACTGTCCGCTGGATAGCGCGCTGCTTATCCCTTTTTCTGATACGGCTAAATACGATCTCGAAGTCTTTGACGTCGTTAATAATGACCTGGGTAATCCCGGTCAGGCCGTCTGTAGTATCGATATCGACTTTGATTGCAATGAAATTTCGGGGCTGGAGATGTGGCTGGTTTCCCCCGGTGGCGATACCGTACAGCTCGCTGGTCCCGTGGTAAATACGGGTATGTTTGGCAGTCTCGGCTCCAATTGGGATATTACTTTTCTGAACGACAGTATTACTGCCAGTGCCGAACCGGACTTCCCCTACGACGAAAGATTTGACCATCGGGTTAATCAGTTTCCGGGTGGTAATTATAACGGTTCCTACTTTCCATTTACGGGTAGCTTAAAAGATTTTAATTCGGGTCCCGTCAATGGTACTTGGCAACTCCTCTTACACCTCACGCCTAACTTTCTGTTGGTAGACGGCTCTCAGATCAACGACATCCACATCAACTTCTGCGATCGCCGCGGCTATTTTTGCTGTTTTGCGGAAGCCGGTAACCTAAATGAGGACAGTCCCCTCACAGCATGTCAGGGCGATAGTAGTCTGCAAACCCTGGACTTTAGCCTCAACTTCCCAAGTGGTCCGGCCGACAGCAGTATCTACGCCTATACTTACCTCCTCTCCCAGGCAGATACCATTCTGGCCTACGACTCCCTGCCCGATCCCAGTCAGTTTACTCCGGGCAGCTACCAGATCAGTGGCTTTTCTTACCAAAGGGATCAACGCGATAGTTTCCCGCCGACGGATGGCAGTTATACCCTTTCCCGGCTCAGAGATACCCTAAGAAGTGATCTGCCGCCATTTTGCGGAAGCATCACCAATAATAACCGAACGATTACGATTCTACCCAAACCCGATACCACTGAGCTCGGTACACAGACGATTTGCGAGGGAGAATCCCTGATCGTCGGAGACAGCGTACTGAACACTGCCGGTAATTATACGATCCGGGGCCTGGCAGCCAACGGCTGTGATAGCCTGATTCAGGTCACCTTAAATTTGCGCAGCCCCAGCCGCGATACCATTTTCGAGACGACTTGCGATTCCGGTCCCTTTCTTTCCAGCACTGGAAACACCCTGGACAGTACGGGATTTTACACCTTCACGTATAGCGGGCTCGGAAATTGCGATAGTGTAGTGGTGGTTGATTTTCGAAATTACAGCATATCGCCCCTCATTCGCGCCAGTGCCAATGCCTTTTCTTGTCAGGATTCCGTCATTACCTTAGACGGTACCGGCTCTAGCACGGGCTACGGCTCCTTCTCCTATCGCTGGGAAGCACCGCCCTTTGGACAGATCATCTCTACCGATTCGACCGTTCGTATTGATCAACCCGGACGGTACACCCTACAACTCCTCCACGACGAAGGCTGCGCACCGATACAAACCTCCATCACGATCGGCGAAGATTTTACCGCTCCGGAAGCCGGTATTAGCAATACCCCCACATTGAGCTGCACTGACCCTATTATCCAACTCAGTGGGCAGGCCATTTCGGGCAGTGGTGACTACCGCTACCAATGGGAAAGTAGTAATGGTCAGATTCTTAGCGATACGACGGGGCTGAACCCCAGTACTGATCGCCCCGGTGATTATCAATTCATTTTAACGGACACCCGCAATGGCTGCCGCGACACCGCAATGGTACAGGTGGGTATAGATACTATTAGCCCTACCTTTTCAATCCTGGGTAACGACACGCTTAATTGTATGCGGACAGAAATCAACCCCAGCATCCTTCCGGATAATCCGTCCGGCAACTATACTTACGAATGGCTGGATGCACAGGGGCAAGCAATTCCAGGAGGGAATACCCCTTCACTTACGATCCGCAGTGCCGACACCTTCCTGCTCCGGATCAATGACCTGGATAATGGTTGCTCCAGCCAACAGATAATGATTAGCCGTGTCGATACACTAACACCAATCGCTGGTATCAGCGATCCGGGCTTACTCGATTGTCAGGTTCGGGAATTGGATTTAATGGCCAGCTCTTCGCTGTCGCTAGATACGGTAGCTATTTCCTGGACTCCTACGAATGGCGGGAATATCATTGCCGGCGACAGCAGCCTAAGCCCCACCATCAATGCGGCGGGTGACTATATTCTGACCCTGACCAACACCTATAATAATTGTGTAGACCAGGTACAAGTCAGCGTAATGGATACTAGTACCAGCCTGACGGCCAATATCATTCAGGAAGAGGTCCTGACCTGCAATCAAACCAGTACGGTACTCAATAACGGAGGCTCCTCCACGGGAGCTAATATCCAGTATACCTGGACCGATCTCGATCATGGTACCTTTTCGGGTCAGCCGGGGGCTTCGGTCAACATTAGTCGCCCGGGTAGATACCAACTTCTGGTTGAGGACACCTTCACCCGCTGCCTGGAAGTAGCGACCCTGACTACGACAACCGACACCCTGGCACCGAGTGCACGGACGGGAGTTCCCGCTCAGCTGGATTGCAATACCCTTCAGGTGACGCTCGGTGATGCCGCTTCCGCGCAAAATGTCAACCTGCAATACAACTGGCAAGGCCCCTGCCTTAGCAGTCGAAGCGATAGTATACAAGTGGTCGTAGACTGTCCGGGTATTTATTCCCTTACCGTAGCGAACACCAGCAATGGTTGTCAGGAAACCCGGTCCGTAGAAGTGAGCAGAGACACCACCACTCCCACGGCCGTGGTCGTCGACTCGGCAGCTGTTGATTGTAGTACTGGTCTGGCCTTTCTGGATGCTTCGGCCTCCTTTGGTGGAGAACTGGAGTGGTTCTACGAGGGGACTTCCCTGAACACCAATGAAGATAGCTTACTGGTCACCAACCCCGGGCAATATACGCTGCGGGTAAATAATATGGCCCTACAGTGTACCGACGAAAGGACCATCCGTGTCACCATGGATTGCCAACCAGAGGCCCGGATTCTGGAGCCCGACTCCCTAAATTGCCAGAACACTTCCGTAATACTGGACGCCACTAACAGTACGGGAGTAGCACTGGATTATCGATGGACGGGCCCCGGGGGTAGCCGTTGTTTTGTCTCTTCCGACAGCAGTTCTACGCGAGTCCAGGTCAGCTGCCCTGGAACTTATCAGCTGATCGTTCGTAATCGGGTCGTAGACCAAAGCGATACGGTCCGTGTGGAGGTGATAGAAGACCTCAATCTGCCCATTGCTGATGCAGGGCCGGATATTGTGCTGACCTGCGTACAGGATACCCTTATTCGACAGGCTCTGACCACTGGCAATCCAGCGGGAGCCAACTACCGCTGGAATACTTCTTTTGGCATTACCTTAGGTAATCAAGCTGAATTTGCGTTCAGCGCTGGCGGCACCTACGTACTGGAAGTAGAAAACCCCATCAATAACTGTATAAGGAGAGACACCTTGCTGGTCAACGAACCTGAAGTACCCAGCCTGGAAATCCGCGTACCGGAAGTATTAAATTGCGCCGACTCTGCCGTCTTATTGGATCCGCTGGTCTTTTCAGACGAGGCCCTGCTGACTTATTCCTGGTCGGGGCAATCGGGACAGCCCCTAAGTGCACCTAACCAACGGACGATCGAAGTGAACGAGCCCGGCTTTTACCGCCTGACCGTAAGAGACACCACCAATCAGTGCAGTACCACGGATAGTATTGAAGTGCGATTAGACAGAACGATTCCACAGGTAGAGGCCGGGATGGATACGACTTTGAACTGCAACAGCCCCCAAGTTATGCTGAGCGGAAGCGTGGATGCCCCCGGACGCTCCCTGGAATACCTCTGGATAACGGAACGCAGCAATGGTATCGCCGATGGTGAAGATCGCCTGAATCCCACCGTACAAGATACCGGGACTTATCAATTGGTTGTATTGGATCTCACGAACGGCTGTATTGGTACCGACAGCCTGCGCGTTTTACCCCCACGTCCCTTACCGGACTTGAGTAGTCTACAAGACACCTTACTCACCTGCACAAACACCGAAATAGAATTATCCGCTCCGGTTAACGATACGGTGATTTACAGTATCAGCTGGACTGGCCTCACGGATGCTGGACTGGGGATCGACACTAGCTTTGGCAGTAAACTTTTGGCAACAGCCACCGGTAGTTACACCCTGATGGTTCAGGATCGACAAACCAGCTGTGTGGCCAGGCAGACTATTCAGGTGGATATTGACACCCTTGCCCCCGTTTTTACCATCTCCAGTCCAGATACCCTGACCTGCCTGGAACCAGAAATATTCCTGACTACCCTTACCCCTGTGGACACTACGCGCTTTGCTTTTAGCTGGCGCAGTAATAATGACGTATCCCCTGCCCGGCAACTGCCCCTCGGCGTGCGTACTCCGGGGCAATACACCCTTCGGCTTAGTAACCTGGAAAACGGTTGCCAGAAGGAAGAATCGGTGAGCGTACTGGAAAACGTGAATCCACCTGCCCTTGATGTACCGGCTGAGGCGATTCTGGATTGTAGAAACGATACCATTAGGCTGGAAGCAATGGCCGACAGTAATATGGACGCCCAGTGGACCGGTCCCCAAAACGGTATTTTAAGCGCAGCCGATGAATTAAATGTACGGGTATATCTGCCGGGAACCTATGAAGTGGAAATAAGGGATCCCATAACGGGTTGTACCAATCAGTCCTCAGTCCTGGTGAGCGAAGATAAAATAGCACCCAGCCTGAGCATAGATTCCAGCAGAAATTTAACACTAGGCTGTGTACAAACCAGCGTAATACTGGATGCCAGTCAGGCGAACACTACTAGTGGAAGCCCCCCCGGCTACGAATGGAATAGTCTGGAAGGTGTCAGTACTGAAGCCAGCCTTAGGGTAGAAAGGCCACAAACTGTGCAGCTCCAAATTACCGATCCTCAAAATGGCTGTACGGCCAGCTACCAATTTACCGTGGAGCAAGACCAGGAGCAACCGCGGTTTACGCTGGAAACGGACGGCACACTAGGCTGTGGTAATAATGATGTACAGATCACCGCACAATTCATGAATAATCCCGAAGGGATTGAGCAGATTTGGTCAAAGGGTAATAATATCATTAGTGAGACCACTGGATCCAGCATCAGCGTTCAGGATACGGGGATCTATCGCCTGCAAAGCATCAACCCGGCCAGCGGCTGCCGCTTTGAAGAAGAAGTCCGGGTCTTGTCAAACCCGGCGATTCCCCGACTTCGTATTGAAGTAGATACCAGTTTGGACTGTGAAATTAATCAGGTCCGCCTAGAAGCGCAAATTGAGAATTATTCGCCCCAGGCCCTGGTCTTCAACTGGCGTACTTACGATGGGGTCATCCTGGGTGATGCGAATCAAGCCAGTATTTTTGCCGCCGAGCAGGGTACTTATCTACTTAGTGCTATACATCCCAGCAGTGGTTGTGAAGGCGAGGCAAGTGGCAATGTTTCCAGATTGGGAAGACGAATTGAAGGGCTTATATTCTCGGTACGCCCCAACGATTGTGATCCCGATGGGGGTAGCCAATTAGCCATTACTGAAGTAAATGGCGGTACCGCTCCTTATCTATACGGTTTGGGTGGAAACGGCCTGCAGGTAAACAGAAGCATTGAAATCGCTCAGGCCGGTACGTATTCATTGGCCGTAGAAGATATTAACGGTTGTCGTTTCGATACCCTCCTCAATTTAAGCATAGAGGATCTGCCCATAGTTGATCTAGGACCAGATATAAGCATTACAGAGGGCGATAGCACAAGATTAAATGCCCAGCTGGGCAGTGAACAATACGAGCACCTGGAATGGATAAGCGGTAATGAGATACTGGCGACCAATACGAACGAACTGGTGGTTGCCCCCACACAATCCACCGCTTATCTAGTGCGCAGCTCAAGTATCGAGGGTTGTATTTTCGAAGATATCGTTTGGGTTTTTGTCGAAGAAGCACCCGTCGCCTATCTGCCAACGGCTTTTTCACCCAATAATGACGGTGTCAATGACAAATTCCTGCCCGGGCTTAGCCCAAAAGTCATTCGGATAGAACAATTCTTGATTTATGATCGCTGGGGAAATACCGTACACGCTGTACAGGGAGTGTCGCCCGATGATCCCGCGGCGGGCTGGGATGGAGAACGCAGGAATGAATCGTCACCCAGTGCTGTTTATGTTTACTGGTTGGAGATTACCTTAGAAAATGGTGAGCGGCAGCAGTTGAAAGGGGAAGTATTGCTAATCAGGTAAAAAAAAGAGGGAGGCTAAAAATAGCACTCCCTCAAAAAACACCTAAAACCCATATTCATATCATGAAAACCTTAATCTTATTCAGACTCTTTACAGAATCATTTTATCTTTTCGGGGCGCAAATTTAAGATATTTTACTTTTTAAACAAAGGATTATGACCTTTGTTTTTCAAGACTGCTAATTTTAACAACTTTAACAGTTCTCAACTCCCCCTTTTATTAGGTATAAGCGCGAATATAGTACTTACATTGAATAATATCAACGTCATTTAAAAATTTATGTTTACTAAAACCCAAAAAAAGGAGGGGAGAAATACTCCCCTCCGACAAAGAACACCTAAAACCCTTATTCGTCTCTTACTGGGGACAAGTTTAATGAGATGAAAACCTATCATGAATTTTTTACTATATGCTCCTTCGAATGAATCCGGCTGGATAAAGAGTGGGGCGACAAGCGCCCACTTCCAAATACCAAAACCTAAATAAAGCATTCTATGCTTTTATATTTTTCGGGGTTTAATTTGTATTTAAGACGGCTCTTCCTGAAAAAGTCACAGCCCCTATTTTATTTTATGTATACACCAAGCTTTCTTGACTTGCGAAATACATTTTTAAGACGTACTCTTACGAGCAGGTCACTATTATTTTCGAAAAAAAATTTAAGCCTTTCATGGAACGATTTAGAGATCTTGAACATATCCAAAAAAGCGCCTGGAATTTAGTATTCCGGGCCGCCCTCAGTCGCAATGATGCCATGCGTACCCCCGTGATGGCTACTACTGATAGTCAGCAGCCCCAACAGCGGACCCTTGTACTGCGGGAAGTAAATGTCCAGGCTGAACAGCTTTTCTTCTTTTCAGATTTACGCGCACCCAAGATTCAACAACTTAAAAACAATTCTGCGCTGAACCTCCTGTTTTGGGACCCCAGAAAAAAGGTACAGATCGAAATGACCGGTACCGGTTTTGTTTTTTCCCACAATGATAAAGCCGCACAGTACTGGGCACAGCTCAACTTGGCGGGCCGCAGTAGTTATGCGACCGAAGCTACGCCGGGAACACCCGCCAGTAGTGACCAGGGACATTTACCTGATTTCTGGTCTTCAGAAATGGCGCTAAAAAAGTCAGATTTTGCTTACGATAATTTTGGGGTAATACAAATGCAGGTGCAACATCTTGATGTGCTACACCTGCATTCGGAAGGACATCAGCGTGCACAGTTCAATAAGCAAGCCGACGGCTCCTGGGCCAGTACCTGGGTAGTCCCTTAATTCGACTCATTCAAGATAATGGGCACAGTCAGTGGCTTTCCATCACGAACGAGCTTCAGATCCACCGTGTCTCCTGGTTTATATTTTTCGATCGCCAGGACGAGATCTTCGTACGATTCAATTTTTTCGCCATTCATTCCCGTGATGATATCGCCCAGAATGATATCGCCATCCTTTGCCCGGCGAGTAGGCCGTAGGCCTGCCTGCTCCGCAGCCCCACCGGGAAGTATTTGCATCACCAGGGGTCCGTCCAGACCATAGCGTTTCACCCAACTGGTTGGCGTCAATTCGACATCTAGTGAGGGGCGGGTAATGCGACCGTCTTCAATTAATTCGGGGACCACCCAGCGCACGACGTTTACCGGAATTGAAAATCCAATACCGGCCGAAGCGCCGGAAGGACTGTAAATAGCGGTATTCACTCCAATTAATTTACCAGAGGAATCCAGTAAAGGGCCCCCGGAATTACCGGGGTTAATGGCGGCATCGGTTTGAATGGCTTCCCGAATAGGAATACCACTCACCGACTGGATTTCACGACCCAGCGCAGAAACAATTCCCGTGGTCAGCGTTTGATCCAGGCCAAAGGGATTACCAATGGCGTAGACGGCTTGGCCAACGCGCAGGTTTTGTGAAAAGCCCACCGGCAAGGCCCGCAGCTTTGCACGGGGCGCATTAATTTTCAGGACAGCGAGATCTTTAGTGGGTGCCGTACCAATCAATTCTGCTTCGTAGCTGGTCTGGTCCGCCAGGGTTACTTTTGCCCGGTCGGCACCTTGTATCACGTGGTAATTCGTAACAATGTGCCCCTCTTTATCCCAGATAAAACCGGAACCGGTACCCCGGGGGATTTCGGTTACGTTCCGATTAAAATAGTCCTGCCTAAGGTTAGTAGTCGTAATAAAGCACACACTGGGTGCTGCCTCTTCAAAGAGGTTAATCGTCGCCAGTTCTGAAGTATTTAACCTGGGGAGATCACGATTGGGGCGTTCTGCCAGGGAAGCCGCTTCTTTATCTTCTTTTGCTTCTTCCGGTGTTTTGACTTCATTTTCAAACTTCACCAGTCTTTGGGCATTATCATTCACTTCGGTGGAGGTACTTTCTTCTTGGTTGTGCCAATAGGTACCCAGTGCAAAGCCCAGCGCAATAAGAAGGATACCTAACAGCAGTCGGAGAAAATTTGATTTCATCGGTAATAATAGATTTGGTTGAAAAATAATGGTCAACTAATCCGCTACTACAAAGAATTATACGCTAGGTTTTACGCTTCTTCTTTTTTGCCGCCGGGAACAGAATATTGTTTAGGATTAGTCGATAACCCGGTGATTTTGGATGCAGATTGAGATCAGTCTCCGGGTCATTGACGTAATGGCGATAATCTTCAGGATCGTGACCACCGTAAAAGGTCCAGAAGCCTTTTCCAATCGTTCCGTGTATATAACGTGCCTCATTGGCTGGTTTGTTCTCTCCCAGGATCAGGACGTTGGATTTAATGAGTTGTTTACGGAAGGCGGTCGTCTGTCCCATGAAGCCCTTCACCGTCCGCGTATGATTTTGCGTAAGCATCGTAGGCACCGGATCCCACTTGGCAGAAAAATCAAATAAGGTGAAATAATCACGGTTGGGTGGTACGTTACGCCCCCGGGTATGGTCAATATTGGAAAACTCATACTCCAGCGGGTTACGCGTCAGGGTGAAATCCTTAAAAGCAAAGGTGCGATCATAGTTTAATTGAGACTGGGCGTTGGGATCCGCCGGGTCGCCATCGTAAATCTCCGCACAAATATCGAGTCCCTTGGCAGCCAGGGCAATATCGTAGGTATCCGTCGCCGAACACATGGCAAACATAAACCCGCCGCCAACGACGTACTCTCTAAATTTTTCCACGACGGCCAGTTTCAATTGAGACACCTTTCGGAAGCCATTCTGCTCGGCCAGATCCTCCATCTTTCGGACATTCTCCCGGTACCAAGGGAAGGATTGATACGTTCGGTAAAAACGCCCAAATTGCCCGGTAAAATCCTCGTGGTGCAAGTGCAGCCAGTCGTATTTCGTTAATTCGTCTCCGAGTACCTGATTGTCATAAACAGTCTCGTAGGGAATTTCAGCGTAGGTCAGCACCATCGTCACGGCATCGTCCCAGGGCTGTACTTTTTCTCCTTTGGCATTAAACTCGGGAGTGTAGACGGCAATCTTAGGTGCTTTTTCCAGCTTCATCGCTTCCATATTGGCTTCCTGGTCGCCAATTTCGCGTAGAATCTGGTTGAAGGTAGCATCCGAGATTACCTCGTAGGTCACCCCGCGGGTCAGGCATTCTTTTTCAAAGGTCTTGGAATAGGGAAAAGCAAAACTCCCGCCCCGGTAGTTCAACAACCACCAGGCCTCGATCTCGGCATTCAGTACCCAGTAGGTAACCCCGTAAGCTTTGAGATGATTGGCCTGTTTTTCTGCATCCATCGGCAAGAGGATCATATTGGCCTTCATCGGCAGAAAGGCAATAAAAAGTAAGCAAAGGCTGGTGATCCACTGTCTGCGTAGTTTCTGTTTGGTATTCATCATTCCGTTTATTGAATTCTTCAAAGCTTGATTTGTCGATTTTTTAGGTCTTAACCCATTTACTTCGTTATATTCGCTATCCGAAGTGGCGGACAGACACCACGGAAAGTAACGAAAAAACACTTAGCCCGCGGCTTTTTAACAAAAAAGTAAGGGACTAAGGTTTATGGACGACTAAAAATTAATAGATTTTCTGTCGAGTGCAAAACAAGAATAGAGAAACGACTGTACTTCATATATGAATCAATTAACGCTTCAATATCCAGCTTGGTATTTATTGCTCTGTATCGTATTAGGATTGCTATTTGCCGCTGGCCTTTATTACAAGGATACCCGCTTTCGCGAAAAGTCGAACTGGCTGAACTGGGTGCTCGCCAGCCTGCGTTTTTTAGCGGTGGCCATCGCCAGTTTTTTCCTGCTCTCTCCCCTACTGCGGGCCGTAGAAAGACAAGTCAAAAAACCGATTGTGGTCATCGGGCAGGATGCCTCGCAATCCGTGGCGAATGCGCTGGAAGATTCTGCCGTATTGCCCGGCACCCTGTCGGAGATTGCCGGAGCCCTGGAAGAAGATTTTGATGTCCGCACCTATTCCTTTGGAACACAGGTACGGCCCGGTCTCGATACCGGCTTTACCGATAAGGTCAGTAATCTCACGGAAATGCTTCAGACGGTAAATGACCTCTACAGTGGTGAGAACCTGGGTGCCGTTATTATGGCCAGTGATGGTATTTATAATGAAGGGAGTAATCCCGCCTATTTTAACGGTCAGTATAATGTCCCTATTTATACCATTGCGCTCGGAGACACCACTCCGCAAAAGGATCTGTTGATCAAAAGAGCTTTCCACAATCGCATTGCCTACCTGGGCGACCGCTTTAGTGTACAGGTAGATATTTTGGCCCAGAATGCCTCTGGTCAGGGAAGTACCCTTAGCGTATACCGGGTAGCGGGTGGCCAGACGACCCGGCTGCAGCAGTTTGATATCAATATTGATCGCAACGACTTTTTTACGACCCAGGAAGTTATCCTGGAAGCTAATGTTAGCGGTTTACAGCGCTATCGCTTCGTACTCAGCTCCATTGATGGAGAAGTCAGCACGGTAAATAATCGAAAAGATATTTTCGTGGATGTACTCGACGCCCGCCAAAAGATTTTGGTTCTCGCCGCCGCTCCCCACCCCGATTTGACGGCACTCAAGCAGAGTATCGAAACTAATAAGAACTACGAAGTGACCATACAGACACTCGCCAAGTTTGATAACCAGGTAGAAGAATATGACTTTGCGATCTTACATCAATTGCCTTCCCGGGACAATCCGGCCAACTTCATTCTCAATGCCCTGAACGAGGCGGAGATTCCACGCTGGTATATTGCGGGCATGCAGACCGACTTCAACCAACTCAGCAATGTTCAGTCTTTGTTAACCGTCGCTACCGATGGCCGTAATACCAATGATGTACAGGGGCGTTTTGCGCCGGGCTTTAGTTACTTTACCATTGACGAAGATTTAAAGAGTGAACTGCCCAATTTCCCACCCCTGGTTGCACCATTTGGGGAGTTTTCTGAGGGCGCTGGTGCGCAAATACTTCTGTTCCAGCGGATTCGTAAAATAGATACACAGTTCCCCCTATTGGTACTGGGCGAAGAAAACGGCTTACGAACCGGCGTGCTGGCAGCCGAAGGCCTGTGGAAATGGCGCCTGTTTGATTATCTGCAAAATGAGAACCACGACTTGTTTGATGGATTCATCAGTAAAATCGTTCAGTTCATTTCGCTCAAAGAGGATAAACGCAAATTCCGGGTAACCATGCCCGAGAATATGCTCGACGAAAACGAGGCCGTGGTTATGGACGCCGAGCTCTATAACCAGAACTATGAGTTGATCAACGAGCCGGATGTTTCCGTTATCATCGTCGATGAGGATGGTCAGGAGTACAATTACATTTTTAATAAGTTGGGCAATGCTTATAGCCTGAACGCAGGAATTTTACCCGTTGGTAGCTATCGCTATACCGCCAGGGTAAATACAGCCGGTGAGCAACTCTCCACGGAGGGGCAGTTCAGCATTCAACCCATTCAGTTAGAATCTTACGCTACCACCGCAAACCATACTGTACTCAATTTACTCAGCGAGCGCTACGGCGGCCGCATGGTTTCCCTGGAGCAGGCCACCGAACTGGTGAACACCATCCAGGAGGAAGAAGCGATTGCACCGGTGATTTATTCCACCACAAAAAATAAACCGCTGATCAATTTGCGCTGGCTTTTCTTTGTGCTTTTGGTCTTACTATCCACAGAATGGTTCCTGCGGCGTTATTTTGGTGCTTATTAAGCCTTACTTTTCTTGCGGTTATTTTTGAAATCAGAGGCAAATAATTACTTTTGTAACTGATAGGTTAAGATTTGGTGGCCGCTTACGGCCGCGTGTCTGTTAATTTAAATATTTGTTGTAGTGGATAAGGAGAATAACCAAAGAAGAATGGAGAGCGTGTACTCAAAAAAAGTACGGGCTGGAAAGCGTAGAACGTATTTCTTTGACGTACGTCGTACCAAAGGAGATGATTATTATCTGACGCTGACGGAAAGTACACGTCGATTCAACGGAGAGGGTTACGAGCGTCACAAAATCTTTTTATACAAAGAAGATTTTAACCGTTTCGTAGATAGTCTGCAGGACGTAGTGGATCATGTGAAGACCGAACTGATGCCAGACTACGATTACGACGAATACACCCGTAGACATGAAGAATACGAAGCTCAAAAGAAAGCAGAACAGGAAAATGGTGAATCCGCAGATGAAGATCAGGAAGAAACCATCGAAAGCGAGGACGATATGTCCTGGTAGATAAAAAAAGCGAGGTGAAAATCACCTCGCTTTTTTTATGCCGCATCTTCTACACTTTGTTTTTCGTAAAGATCGGCGTAATAGCCGCCATTCTGTATCAACTCTTCGTGGGTTCCCTCTTCCGCCACCTTGCCGTCTTCTAATACCACGATCTTATCAAATTCCAATAGAGAATAAATCCGGTGGGTAATAATAATGCAGGTTTTATTCTGCAGATGCTCTTCAAAATAAGTCAGAATTTGCTGCTCGGTATTCGTATCCACGGCCGAGAGGCAGTCATCTAAAATAACAATGTCCGGCTTTTTGATCAGTGCACGGGCAATCGAGACCCGCTGCTTTTGGCCACCGGAAAGCGTCACGCCCCGCTCTCCAATAAACGTATCGAAGCCTTTACTCAACTCAGCAATATCATCATAAACCGAAGCGTACTTCGCGAATTGTTCTACTTCCGCCCGCTCTGCATCCCTTTTACCAAAAGCAATGTTGTGCGCAATGGTATCCGAGAAGAGAAAAACATCTTGGGGGACATAACCAATACGTTGACGCAGATTGGATAGATCGTGTTCCCGAATATCTTTACCATCAATCCGGATACTACCCGAAGTGACATCATACATACGTACCAAAAGATCCGCAACTGTGGTTTTGCCAGATCCCGTACGGCCAACAATCGCCATTTTCTGTCCCGGAGCCAATTCCAGGTTAATATCCTTTAAAGCACGGGTACCCGTATCGGGATAAACAAAGCTTACATTATCAAAAGTGATTTTTCCCTTTATGCGTGAATGATCTTCCTCAATATTACGAATGGTCGTCTCTGTGTCCAGAAATTCATTGATCCGCTTCTGGGAGGCGGCAGCCTGCTGTACAATGGAGGCAATCCAACCGATGGCCGTAACGGGCCAAGTCAGCATATTTACATAAATGACAAACTCCGCAATGTTCCCCGGCGTAATCGCACCACTGACTACCTGCCGACCACCGATATAGATCGTGATGGCCGTACTGGTACCAATCAGCAATAGCATAAGTGGAAAAAACAGCGCGTTAACTTTTGCCAGGTCCAGGGCTTTAATTTTATAATCTTCGCTTTCTTCCGAAAAGAAACGCGTCATGGCTTTTCCCTGCACATAAGATTTCACCACGCGAATACCGGAATAGACCTCCTGGGAAATACTGTTCAGATTCGAAAGTTGCGCCTGTATAATGGAACTCTTCTGGTTGATCAGATTACTAACGTAGTAAATCGACAAGGATAAAATGGGTAGGGGGGCCAGGCAGTACAGGGTTAGCTTTAAGTTCACACTGACCATGCTGCTAACCACCAGAATAGTCAAAGAAGTAAGGTTAATACCGTACAATACCGCGGGCCCGAGGTACATACGAACCTTATTCACATCTTCGGTGATCCGCGCCATCAAGTCGCCCGTATTATTCCGTTTATAGAAGCCCAGATCCAGTTCTTGATAATGCGTAAAAATCTTTTTGCGCATATCGTATTCAATCAGGCGAGACATGACAATGATGGTCTGTCGCATGAAGTACATAAAAAGCCCCATAATCAGAGCGAGTAGCAGCACCAGGGCACCAAAAAAAAGCAGTACCTCTCCGAGCATCTTCATATACGCTCCCTGCAATTCCGTACCCTGAAAAGAATCGTACAATTCTATATTATTTACCAGTAAATCAAGGGCTTCCCGAATCATCTGTGGCTGTAAGACCCGAAAGAAATTCGAGAGGGAAACAAAGATAATCCCAAATAAGAAATGCCATTTATACTTGACGAAGTAATGATTCAGTACTGCAAGATCCTTCATGCCATTGTGCTGGTTAGATAACAGTTGGAAAACTGAAAAATAGTACACAAAGTTGAGTAAAGCCGGCAGATAATAAAAAATTGCGGCGTTTATTTTGCTTATTTTTTTACGGAAGTAGAAAAATGGGTACATTTCCTATAGATCAGATTCACGCCCACAAAAACGAAATCATGAATAATACCGTCACGCTGGATGAATTTATTATCCGCAAACAAAAAGACTTCCCCTATGCTTCCGGAGAGCTGACTAATCTATTACGCGATATCGGCGTGGCCGCTAAAATTGTCAACCGGGAGGTCAACCGGGCTGGCTTACTCAATATCCTGGGCCAGGCGGATACCGAAAATGCCAGTGGAGACGATGTGCAAAAACTTGATATTTACGCGAACAAAAAATTTATCGATTGCCTGCAAAGCAGCGGAGAATGCTGCGGAGTCGTCTCCGAAGAAAATGAAGAAATGGTGCCTATCCCCCCCGTGGATGGCAAGGAATCCAAGTACGTCGTGGTCTTTGACCCCATCGATGGCTCTTCAAACATTGACGTGAACGTCTCGGTGGGCACTATCTTCGGCATCTATCGTCGTAAAAGTAAAGAAGGGCCGGTAGAATTAAATGATTGCCTGCAAAAAGGTATTGACCTGATCGCCGCGGGTTATGTACTCTACGGTACCTCCACTATTCTCGTCTATACCACCGGCAATGGCGTCAATGGTTTCACGCTGGATCCCAGCATTGGAGAGTTTTTGCTTTCTCACCAGAACATCAAGATTCCCAAACACGGGGATTATTACTCCGTTAACCAGGGCTATTACCTGAAATTTGACGTGGAGATGCGACGTTATATTGATCATTGCTCAGAGAACAACCTGGCCCTGCGCTACATCGGCTCCATGGCTTCCGATATTCACCGTATTCTCTTCCAGGGGGGCATTTTCCTGTATCCCAATACCCGCAAACATCCCAATGGTAAACTACGCCTGCTCTACGAATGTAACCCCATGGCCTTTATCGTAGAACAAGCCGGCGGAACCGCCATCGACTGTATGCTCAACCGCATCCTGGAACTCGAAGTTTCTGAAATTCACCAGCGCTCTTCCGTCGCTATGGGCTCTCCCGACATGGTATCCGAGATGGGGACTTTCGTCAAAAAATATGCCCAGGTGTGACGGGCGGCGGCATGTCACCACATGAATTCGATCAAACCTTCACCCGCGTGGGCACCGCTACTGCACCCGATTGGTGAAGTAAATTTTTAGGGATATTAGACCTGATCACCTTAGCCAATTCGGCTAGTTGGGGGGCGCGAATATGATTAGGGAAATGCAGCAGACTAATCTCCCGCACCCGACGTTCGCCAGCCAGTTCTTTGACCATATCTTCTTTCTCGGGATCCAGGTAAATCGTAGTTAGTTCGGGCAGAAAAGTAAGCCCCCCCTTAAATTCTACAATGTGGCAAAGCGATTCAATGCTGTTGCTTTCGAAGTAGAAGAGTTCTTGTTCCTCCCGGTGTCGACTCACCTCACAGATATTATTAACCTGATCCCGAAAGCAATTTCCTTCTTTCAAAAGCCAGACGTCTTTCGGATTGATTTCTTCTACCTCAATTTCTGTTTTCGCAAACAGAGGATGATGGCTGGAAACGAATAATTTGAAAGGCTCATAAAAAAGCGGTAGGGTCTCAAAGACCGTCTTGGATTGAATGGGGGTCGAAATAATTCCACCGTCCAGTTCGCCGGCCCGCAGATCGCGTATAATATCTTCGGTTAGGGCTTCTTTGATGCGGATTTTTAAATTCGCATAGTGGCTGTTAAGTTGGTTGATGAATAAAGGCAATAAATACGGCGCCAGCGTGGGAATCACCCCGACGCGCAGGGTACCTGATACTTCTTGCGCCAATTGCTCAGCCAGCGATCGGAGTTGCCGCGCCTCGTTTAAAAGTACCTGCGCCCGCTCCAAAAAAAGGATTCCCCGATCGGTAGGCTCCACTTTCTTCCTGGATCGATCAAATAACAAAAAATCAACCTCTTCCTCCAGCTTTTTAATTTGTGCACTAAGCCCGGGTTGAGAAATACCGGTTTGCTTAGCCGCCTGGATGAAACTCCCCGTTTTTTTTAGGGTAAGCGCGTAGTAGAGCTGTTGTAGTGTCATAAGAGCGTTTGCCGAGTTGGTAATGTGTTGCCAAGGGCTCAGTGAAAAGTTTTTAAACAACTTCAATAACAAAAATCTATGCAAATATAAACGAAATAAATTTTACTTATAGTATCTTTACCAAGTATTCAAACATCATCAAACATGGAGCAATTATTCCAAGCCATTCGCCAGGGAGATCTGGATAGTATTAAAGCCATTCTTCAGGCGCAACCTGATCTGATCAAGGGACAAGATGCCCGGGGTTTTACCCCACTTATTATGGCCACCTACACGGGAAATCCTCAGATTGCTGAGTATCTTTTAGAGCAGGGCGCCGACGTCAACGGACGGGATGCCGCGGGCAACACGCCCCTCATCGGAGTCGCCTTCAAAGGTGATCAGGAAATGGCGCAACTATTGCTCAGCAAAGGCGCGGAAATTAACCTGAAAAATCAGCAAGGCGCCACTGCATTAAGCTACGCTACCGAATATCAACACGCGGGCCTGGCACAATTACTTAAGGATTCCGGTGCGTAATTAAGTACGTGAAAAATGGATACCCTATCGATAAATAGCGTCTTCGAAAGCGGCCCAGTGCGCCTCGGTCATCCGTTCGGGCGTAAATAGACAAATTCCGGTAGCGCCGTTTTCCATAGAGGTACTTATTGCAGTTTCTAATTCTTCGGGTAGGAGTCCGTGGTTCTCCGGATCTTTTTCTGATCCCTTTTTTTCTGGTTTCGGGCAGATGAAAAGGCCACTGTACAGGGGTACCCGATCGTCAATGGCCGTCACGCCTTCTTTCGTTACCTCTCCTACCCACTTGGGATCCTCCAGATAGAAATCATTGTAGTGCATGGGGTAAAAGGCATCCAATTCCCACTGATCCCATTCCTGACGAACGATACGCCTAGCTATAGAATGGGGACCGGGGAATACAGCGGCGGTGATCTCCTTCCCTTCTGCGTGTACATCTGCGGCCAGTCGATTGACAATAGAAGTAATCAGATCGTAGCGAAACTGCTTCCACTCCTCTACCGCCGAAGGATCTTCCACCGCCCGAATATCTATCCCGGTCTTCTTGTCGAAAGCCGATACACAACGATCACAATAACAATAGTCGTACTCCGGATATTCCCGATCCATCACCAGTCCGTACTTATCCCACAAGCCACGGGCCAGAATGACATCCGGAAAGCGAATATAGTCCAGATGAATTCCGTCTACTTCCGGCACCTGCGCCACTGCGGTGTACATATCCGATAGAAATTGATAAACGCTGTCTTCACTTGGGCACAAAAAGGTATAATAAGGAACGTAAGCGGGATCCGTCAGCGCCGATTCTCCTTTGCCATTGCGGGCATACCAGGAAGAATCCAGCCCGGGTTTCTTTCCCTGCACCATAGTGGGGATCCAGGTATGAAACTCCAGGCCGGCGGCTTTGGCAAGGGGAGCAATGCGTTGGTATACCGCCGGATCCTGTCCTCCGTTGTACATCAGGCCATCGATTCCCTTTGCTTTATAATTTTCGAAAGTAGTGGTCAGCTCTGCATCCGTAGCCTCCCCGGGGCCACCGGTCCAGGCGTAAACCGGAATTTTATTTTTTTCCGGCTGGCAGGATAAAAGTAAGAGTAAAGGGAGTAAAAAATAGAATTGGACAGGTTTCATATGGCATTCTTTTGCCGAAAAATACCAGAATAAAACGGAATCCCAAAGTCAACAAAAGGTAATTTTGTACTTTGTAGAAAGAGTTTGTTTAGTAACCAATATTACCCATCTATGCGTATCATTCGGAATTACAGCACCGCACTTTTCGGTCTGGCCCTGACCATTACCGCCTTAATTATCGCTAAAGGTATTCTCGTTCCCTGGGCATTTGCCATTACCTTTTCTCTATTACTTCTTCCACTTTGTAATTTTTTTGAGCGCTACCTCAAGCGACGTATTTTGTCGGTAGTGCTGGCCATCCTTAGTGCTTTACTCCCCATATTAGGTCTACTCCTTTTTTTCAGTTGGCAACTGGCCAATCTGGGGGCAGATATGCCCGACATTTCGGCAAAAATACAGCAAAGTATTAACGAACTGTTCGTCTGGACAAATCAGCAATTTGGTTTAACTCGTGCGGAGGGTACCAACTGGCTTAAACAAAATGTCTCCTCCGTTTTGCAAACGCCGACCAAACTCATATCGGAAGGAATCACCATCTCTGGTACTTTTATCGTAAATACCTTTTTAGTATTCCTGTACACCTTTTTTCTGTTGTGGTTCCGCAAAGATTTCCGTCAGTTCCTGGTTATCCAGTTTAAAAAAGCGGATCGAAAGGAAGGAAAAGAGATGATTGGACGGATCACCAAAGTAGTCAGAAGTTATACTTTTGGCTTGCTGCAGGTTATCGGTATTCTGGCCGTACTCAATAGCCTTGGTCTCTGGATCATTGGTATTGGTTACCCCTTACTTTGGGGTACGCTGGCGGCCTTCCTGGCCATCATTCCTTACATCGGTACAACGCTGGGAGGATTACTTCCTTTTCTCTACGCGATTGCCACCACGGGTACCTACTGGCAACCCATCGCTATTGTGGCTTATTATCAGCTCATCCAACAAATTGAGGGTAACTTTATCACCCCCTACGTCATCGGTTCTAATGTGAAAATAAATCCCTTGATTGCTATTTTGTCCCTGCTGATTGGGGGCGCTATCTGGGGTATTCCGGGCTTAATCCTATCCCTTCCCTTTGCGGCTATCCTGCGGATATTCCTTAGTTATCTTCCTCCCTTTAAGCCCCTGGCGGCCTTGATGAGTGATGAGGTAGAACAAAAGGAAGGTATCGACTGGGATGAATTGGACAAAGACAAGCACCGGCTGATCCATCTCTTCTCTAATGACTAGTGTATCCAAGGGCCCTAGCGAACATCCATTTTTTTGAAACGTATTATAGATGTAGAAGTTGTTTAAAAACTCCTCACTGAGCCCTTGGCAACACATTAAAAGCCGTTACCAATCATCTCACCAGGAATTCTTAAACAACTTCGTATTATCTAACCAACAATCAAAAAATTATGGATCGCAAGAAGAAAAACAGAATAGCTATTGCTTTAGGTGTTATTACCGGTGCAGCTGCCGGCTGGTGGCTTAATTCCGACCGTGGACGCAAATTCAGACAAGATACAGCGGATAAAGCGGTAGACGTGAGTAAACAAGTAGGCGATTCTGCGAAAGAGCAGTTATCTAATCTGAGTGATAATCTCACCGATATTGCCGGGCAAAGTAAAGAAGCCGTTGCCAAAGCCAGTGAAAGAATCAAAGACGGCGTTAATCAATTAGCCAATCAGGCCACCACACACGTGGAAGATGGAGAAGATGCCTTTAAGAAAGGGGCAGACCAGGCAAAGTCTAAATTACGGGAGATTGAAAAAATACTCGAGCAATAATTAGGAGTTTATGTCTACACCACCTATAAACGAAAAACCGGTGTCCGAGCGCCTAGGTGCTTCTAAGGAATACGCCAAAGCGCTGCTTGAAACCAAAGTGGATCAAATTAAACTGGAGGTCGTTGAGAAAGGAACCAAAACAGTTTCCGCCCTGTTCATTTTTCTATTTGCGGGGCTGGGCATCTGTGGGTTTCTATTCTTCGGCTTTTTTGCACTGGCCATTTATTTAGGACAGTTATTGAATTCCTCCATGCTAGGATTTTTGGTCGTAGCGGGATTCATTTTACTCCTGACGGTTTTATTTTACGCCTTTCGTCGCCCATTAATCACCACGCCCATCTTCAGGCGGCTGGCCCAAAACATTTACGAATCATCACCCAATAATCATGAATAATCTAAAAGAACTGCGTGCAGAGCGCAAGAAGCTTCAGATAAAAGAAAAGGCACTAAAACAGATTTTAGTGAACGAAGCACAGCGGGCAGTCGGACAATCCAGACGACAGGTTATTACCCAGATCAATCAGTTTAATGATTGGGGCCAATTAGGACTCACTGCTTTAGCCATTTTTCAAAGTTTTCAATCAGCCAGCCACGGTGAGGCAGCAACAGATTCCTCCCACAAACCCCAGCAATTAAGTGAATGGCTGGCCCTGGCCAGCGATTTTGCCAGCGTGGTAGAATAAAAAATGCGGAATCCATTCGAGATGGATTCCGCATTTTTTTATTCAAGCTTTTTGCTTAATACGACCAAAGATCGTGCTCAAAGTTGAAAATTTCTTGTTTCAGCTTTTGTGCTTCCAGCAGTTGCTGACGCTCGTCGGCGTAAAGGTTACGCAGGAATTGATCCTGAACGTTAGAGACCTTGATAATAAAGCTGGAGAAAAAACGCATTTCGAATACATTTTCCCAGGACACTTTTGAAGCATCATTCATCTCGTTAAAGTAAGGCTCTTTAGCCAAAACGGCCCGCGAGCTGGGATAGTGAATCCAGAAAAGTGGTCTTTCGCCAATGATGCGACTGTCTTGTGCTTCACTATATACCGGAACCAGTGGCGCCATCCCCAGAATGCGCACGCGCATTTCTCCGGCACCTTTATCGAAATACCACATCTCGGTAATCCGGTAGCGCTTGATATCATCATAATTGATTTGATTACGTACCGTGATGGTATCCGTCTGATAAGTTTGTGCATTTACCCGGGTAATCGTTTCTTCGCGGAAAAGCTCTTTACTCAATTCTGCGGTATCGATGGGTTCTTCAAAAGCCTCATCGCGGTAAGCCTGAATGGGACGATCCACTCCTTTACCATATACACCATCCAGCAGGATCTCAAAAAAGAAACGCTTGGGATAGCGGAAAGGAAGGTTCATCTTCTCACGGGTATCGATCAGTCGCCACACGCGTTTCTGCCACATAATATCCGATTCACGCGGAGTATCGTAAGCCAGAATCTTTTTACTTTCCAGAATTTCATTCTCCACAATACCATTTAGTGGCTTGGGCTGCTGTGTAGGCAAGGGCGCGCCGGACTCTGACATCATATTACCAGCTCCCTGACCAAAAGCGGTGCCGACCAGGCAGCACAGAAAAAGTAAAAGACCGAATTTTCCTACAAACTTCATAGTTATGTCCTTGATAGTTTTAATTGAAATCATTTCTTGTGCAACTGCTTTTGGAAAGCCGGAGCATCCAGCAGCAAAGTGCACCAATTTAACGCAGTAAATTGGTGCACTATTTCGCTGTTAAGGGATTTTTTTCCAATTATCTGATCTTAAAGACCATTGGATTAATTTTCCGTGGTGTATTATCCCCCGGACACTTGGCTCTAACGTTGTTAAAGTAATAAGTATCCCCTGGTTTAGCCTGGCTGACCGCGTTTCTTGCGCCCCCCGTAAAGGCCTGACCAACGTTCACAAATTCCTGTAGATCTTCTCTTGGCGGTGCATAGACTAGTGTAAAACCAGCAATATTACAACGCGCTTCGAAATCGAAGTTGTCCAACTCGGCAAAGATACCAGACTGGGCACGGAAAGTACCGTTACCAATTGTTCCTCCGGTCTCTCCATTCAGACGAGCGATCGGATCGGGAATCGCTTTCACACGGAAGTCGAAGGAAGTGGGGGTCAGACCACCACCGGATACCGTTACTTTGGCCTGTCCTACTGAAGATACTTTAGCCACGTATTTACCCTGGCCGGTTCTGCTCAGTTGTAATCCACCACCGCTGCCGCTTACGCGCAACTCGTTGGAAGATACCCCAGCTGCAGAAACCGAAATAGGATTATCCACTCCAATGTAGAATACGTTCATTTTATCGGCCGATACCGCTACCGAGCGGCGACCTACTTCGTATTGGAAGGTTTCGGTATATTCTTCGGTCTCTCCGGTCGTCGGGTTCGTCAGCGAGACGGCTACATTATAGCTTTTCAGCCCCGTGCCCGAAGTACGCACGGAATAGCTCGCCGTACCATTTTCAACGGGTAGACTCTGACCATTCACCTGGATGCGTACGTTCTCATTAATCGAACTAGAGTTGGCGGCCACCGAGATATTGGTTTCGAAAGTCTCACCCGCAATCACGTAGCTTTTCTTAGGAGAAGAAATCGGAATAAAGTTGTCTACTTTAAATGCTTGCTTACCCATCTGATCGACCAGGAAATTTAAAATCACTGCTTCCGAAGACTTCATATTATTAGAGTACTGAGAAAGCAAGGGGAAGACGGCTGCCAGTGGCATTTGCTTAAAGGTAAATTCTTCCCAGCTTACCGTATCTCTTCCGGGTTTATTTTCCCGCTCGTAAGCCTTAGAAATCTCCAGGGAGATTTGTGATTCCAGGTTAGCCAGGTTAGCGTCGTCGATGGCCGTGCCTTCCGCACCGTTCAGTTCGTATACGATGCCCAGAATTTGTTGTCTGGCATCCAGGATACGACTTTTCAGTTCGGTAGCCATTCCCTGATCGACGAGTAGTCGGGTGGTGACGTCCTTATTTTTGTAGCCTTTGGGCTGACCAGGATGGTTTTTATCATCTTCTGGATAATAACCGCCGGAAGCTTGTACCAGGGTATCTCTGATGCCTTCCACGTACTCGGTAAATTCAGCAGATACCTCTTGTACCCGAGCGGCAGCATCCACTAGCGGTTCGTACTCTTCTGGTTTTTGCTCGGCATTCCGCTGCATGGCCTCAAAGGTGAATTTCGTTGATTTATCAGTAATATCGTTATTGGCTTGGATACCGTCGTTTACGACGAAAAAGGCATTGATAATCTTAGCCGATACGTTCAGGGCCAACATGGCCGTCAGTACCAGATACATTAAGTTGATCATCAACTGCCGCGGTTCCTTAGGAATTGACATAGTTCTTTATTTTCAGTTGATATAATTAATTGCTCAAAAGCGGCAGTGCTTATCCTTTATTTACATTAGACATGGCAGAAATCACGGTGCCGTACACATTATTCAGGCTAGAATAAGTGCTGTTCAGGCGGCCAATATTGCCATTCAGTTCTTTCAGCTGATCCTTGTATTGCTTGGTTGCTTCTACCGAATCGGAAAGATCGGCCATCGCTTCGTTCATTTTTGAATAGAAGTTAGACATGGCCTGCAGCTGATCCTTGGTACCAGAAAAATCTACTTCCTGCAAAGCTTTCAGAGAAGACAGACTTTTAGACATGGTCTGCAGCTCGGTCAGCATCCCTCCTAATTGCTGCTCTACCACTTCCCCATTCAGTGCGGGTGCGTTAGGAGTGGAAGCAATGGGTCCCGCAGCCAATGGCTGAACTTCTGCATTGTACTTATCCAGACCTGGATACAGTTTTTCCCAGTAGTAATCCTTTTCGGGAGGGATCAATCCAAGCAGTAAGAAGATACCGGCCTCGGTAAACATACCCGCCATCAGCATTTCGTTGGCGTATGGCCAGGAAAGGATTTTGAAAAGTGCGCCCAAAAGTACGACAGCAGCACCAGCACCAATGATCAGGTTTTTCAGATACTTAAAGAAACTAGATTTTAAAAAAGACATCTTGTTTAAATATTTTAGGTTAGTTAAATGAATGCTTCCACGCTCCCTTTCGGGAAATTACACCTTAATAATACAGGAGCTAGAAAAAGTTACAGTTTGATAGCCATTTTTATTAAAAACCTTATTGGCTGTAGTAAGTAGGTTGCCCATATTGAGTCTGTAATAAGGTGCTGGCTTTTTGGGGCTAGTTCGAGGCGCAAAAATCGCGGATAGCCTAGCTATCCAAGGCTTTTTGCAACGAAGGAATCGCCCAAAAAAGACGCAGATTATTGCTTGATTTAATTGGGCAACCTACTTAAAGCTTTTAAACTCAATAAACCTTTTTTGAAAAGCCCTGTAAGATACGCGTCACGTTTCATTCAGGCAATTCAAAAAAGGCTTATCTATTCGTTATATTTTTCTCGCTTTAGAAGTCGTTCATAGAACGCCCCATAAAGGTCAGTACGTTTCTAAATCCGACGTGGGCTTTGGTCGTATCCTGGTATTCAAAGTCCCGTGTACTGGTCTGGAGGAAATAGTACACATCTTTCCAGGACCCCCCTCTGATGACCTTCCGCTTATCGATCTTATCCGCATTGTCATCTACCCGATCCGTAATCGTTGGGTTCAGATCACTCAAGAAAGAATAAGCGTTTTCGTAATAAGCCGAGTTAGTCCACTCCGATACATTACCGGACATATTATAAAGACCGTAGTCGTTCGGGAAATAAGCATCCGCTTTTACGGTGTAAAAACCACCGTCTTCCGGATAGTTACCCCGCCCTGGTTTGAAATTTGCTAGCAAGCAACCCTTGGCATTTCTGACGTAGTATCCACCCCAGGGGTAGGGAGCCAGATCACGACCACCACGGGCAGCGTATTCCCACTCGTGCTCGGAAGGCAAGCGGTAGTCTTCCGTCTGGTAGACGCCCTTCTCGCCAGCATTGTACTGATTCCAGAATTGTGTACGCCAGTAAGCGAAGGCATTCGCCTGGTGCCAATCTACACCCACCACCGGATAATCATCGTAAGCGGGGTGAGAATAGTAATTTCTCGCCATCGGCTCGTTGTAGCTATAAGCAAAGTCTCTTACCCACACCAGGGTGTCGGGATAAACATTAACTTTTTTGCTGTCGATAAAATCACTTCTAGACATAGTGGGATCAGAATTTTTTGCTGCTTTTTCCCAGTCGTACCAAAAGTAAGTGTATTCCAGTTGCCTGGTATCAATTTGCTTTTTACCATTGATCCGGTCATCGCCCTGATAAAACATATCTTCCAGCAGGTCGACATTTTCTTCATCATCCCAGTAAATAGGAAATGCCCAATCGATAGAAGGATGCTCTCTGCCGTCGGGCGTTTCTGCGTCCTCCATCCAATGCTCCAGTTTAACGTGTGCAATGGAATCAATCACCCACTTGGTAAATTGACGATATTCATTATTGGTGATTTCAGTCTCATCCATATAGAAGCCCTGAATAGAAACTTCTTTAGGGCGCTGCACAAAGGTATTCATTACATCCTGATCGCCAACACCAATCATTAGGGTTCCGGAAGGTACGTATACCATTCCATAAGGATTAATTCCCTTCCAGGCTGGACGATTCAGCACACCAGTCAGCTCACCGGTCTCGCGGCTACCACCACAGGCAGACAGGGCAAAAACTGAAACGACTACTAGTAATAAGTTTATTGTTCTTTTCATTGTAACACCCGAGTTTTCCTTCAGATTTAGATTTTAATTTTGTTCATGTATCGAATGTCCTTTCACTACACGCTCAAAAAGCGCACGTAAAGATAGACGCTTATGTGTTAATGCAAAAATTACAACATCATTTTTGCCTTAATCTTGGATCGTTTAACACTCACGGAACTGTAACGACAGCCTTTGCCCGCTTATTATTGTGTTAAAAAGAAATTTGCAAATATTGATCAATCATCAGCGTACCTAAAACGCTCTTGGATGATAAATCGTATTTGGCGGCTTAGAAAAAATGTATTGTTGGTTAAGATTGTAGTTGAGCAAGATCTCGTGCGAGCCGGTACTCACCTCTTTGAAAGGAGACAATATCACATCGTAGGAGTAGCCTAAACGCAATTTTTCTGAAATTTGAAGCCCACCGATAATGGCTACGGCATCCCGACTACTACCGTCAAAGCCTCTGAAGCTAGCCCCACCAAAATATTTTTCGTCGTATTCGACCAATAAGCTGGCCGCCATCTGCGTCTGTACCAGATCGGATTGAATAAACACCTGTGGTTTCAGATTGATCGCATAGGTCAGCTCATAAGTCATGCCGGCATTAAAAGTAATCGTCCTGAAATTCGTCAGAGAAAGCGCCGTCAGATCCACCGTCGATTCCGTTACATTATTCACCCCAAGCCCAAAATCCCAAACTTCGTCGCGGTAATAAATACCTGCATCGAAAGCCGGGGTTTGCCCCGACTCATTATTATTTGACAGGATCGGATCGTTGTGGTCAAAAGCCCCGTCGTAAACCCCCTCCGGCGTTCTTAATTGACTACCGTCCAGGCTACGCTGACTTAAATTGGCACGGGCCCCAAAAGACAAGAGACCATTCCCCAGAGGAAGATGGTAAGCATACCCCAGCCCAATTCGCATATTTCGTTCTGCCCCAAAGGCATCATTCTCAAAGACCAGCCCTATACCCCCGGCCAGACTGGCAATGGGGGCGTGTACATTCACCTGCTGGGTAATCGGCGTAAAGTCCAGCCCCAGCCACTGCCGTCGGAAGACACCGGTAGCACTCAGGGAATAATCCTGTCCGGCAAAAGCGGCATTATAAGAGTAAGGATTCAGCATAGTCATGCTGTACTGTCGCTCCTGTTGGGCCACTAGCTTCAAAGAAGGCAGTAAGAACAGAATGCCGAAGATGAAAAGCAGGTAGGTTTTATTCATGTTATTTGCGATATTTTCTAAATCATGGCCAGGGGTGGTTAGGGCTCGTTGGGTTCTAAATTTATTCCAGATCAAAAAACGGCTTTCCCTTGTCTAAGCAGGGGGTTTGATTCATGGCCTTCCTTACGACATACCCAATAAGGCCCTTGCTGCTTCCACACTATCAACTGGTCTTTGGCAGGTAAAGTTTTCACAAACGTATATTTGTGTGTTTTCCCGTACCGGTCGGTCGGCTAATAGCGGAAATTCATTATCATCCCGTGTACTCGCCATGATCAATCGGTGCAGCAAAGGCAGTTGCTGTATCTTTTTGGCGAAAGCCATCGCCTCCTCTCCTACCACCGCTACCTCCTTGTGAGGATATACCTGAGGTAAAAGGCCCAGTGACCAGCGCGCAAAGGAACCCGGGTAACGATCAACCCCTTTCAGCACCTGCAAAGCCATTTTTCGGGCCCGCTCTTCGTAGGTTTCGTCTCCACTCAACACCGCCATTCGTTGAAACACATTATACAAAACCGCATTACCCGAGGGTATCGCATTATCCATGATATCAATACGCCGTAAGGGGATGTCGGTCTGCTGTTGAGCAGTAAAATAGTATAAATTCGATTCAGAATCAAAGAAATTGTCGATCACTCGCTCGCAAAGGTCGGCTGCTTTACGGATCCAGTCCGTATCGAAGGTGAGTTCGTAGATGTGTAGCATGGCTTCCGCCAAAAAAGCGTAGTCCTCCAGAAAGGCTTCGTACTGGGGCCGCCATTGCCCGTCGAAGTAGGTCCCACTGCGGTACCAACTACCATCCGACTTCCGAAAGTTCGCCTCCAAAAAAGATATATTTTTCAGTGCCCGATCGCGGTACGCTTCCTGCCCCGTAAGCCTGGCGGCTTTTGCGTAAGCCGTACACATCAGTGCATTCCAGGCCAGCAGTATTTTATAATCCAGGCCCGGACGGATGCGCTTATCCCGCTCCGCTAATAATTGACTTTTTGCCTTTGACAGGTGTGCTTCCAGCTCTTTTTCACTTAGGCCTTCCGCTTTCGCAAAATCAGCAATAGATTGTGGACACCATAATATATTAGTGTGTTCCCAGTTACCGCTCGGGCTTACATCGTAAAAACGGCAGAATAGATCGGCCGCATCCCCCAGTATTTCCTGTACCTCCCCGTAATCCCAAACGTAGAATTTACCCTCCACCCCTTCGGAGTCGGCGTCCAGCGCGGAGTAAAAGCCTCCCTCCTCGTGGGAGAGCTCCCGCTCTACAAAAGTCAGGGTCTCCTCCAGGGCTTTCCGGAAGAGGGGTCGCGGCTCCAAAAGCTGGTAATCGGCAATTAAGCCCACTAAAAGGGCATTATCGTACAGCATTTTCTCAAAATGGGGTACCAACCAGGCCTTGTCCGTAGCGTAACGGGCGAAGCCGCCACCCAATTGATCGTAAATCCCTCCACGTATCATTTTCTCCAGACTCAAGCTTACGTGGTTCTTACTTGCTTCCTCTCCACTCAGGCTGTGGTAATGCAATAAAAACTCCAGGGACATGGTGGTCGGGAATTTGGGAGCGCCCCCGAAGCCACCTTCCTCCAGGTCGGCGGTCTTCATCATTTTTTGTTGAAGTCCCTCGATCAAAGCTTCATCAAACAGCTGTGCTTCCTGCTCCGGAGAAAGCGCGTCCGAAAAAAAGACCTGACCGGAGCCCCGGGCTATTTCGGCCAACTTTTGAGCTTGTGCCTCTACTTTGTCCCGCTCATCACGAAAGACCTTTGCCATGTGCATCAGCAACTGCAACCAACTGGGACGGTTATGGGCGGGACGTGGCGGATAGTAAGTCCCCGCAAAATAGGGCCGACCATCCGGTGTCAAAAAACAATTTAATGGCCAGCCACCACCACCCGAAATGGCCACGCAGGCTTCCATAAAGATCTGATCCAGATCGGGACGCTCCTCGCGGTCTACCTTAATATTGATAAAGTGCTCGTTCATAAAGTCAGCGATTTCCTGATCTTCGAAAGATTCGCGCTCCATGACATGACACCAATGACAGGTAGAATACCCAACCGAAACCAGGATGGGCTTATTTTCGCGCCGGGCCCGCTCCAGCACCTCCGGCTTCCAGGCGTACCAATTGACGGGATTGTCTTTGTGTTGCCGTAAGTAAGGACTGGTTTCGTGCTGGAGATGATTCATTGGTCAATTATTGAATTTTAAGGTTAAAGGCCGGTTATCAAAAAATTGTAAGTTAGCTATAATACTAACATTTCACCCACCGCATGGTTTTAAGAAAAAGGGGATCAAAATTCAAGCCATTAAGACTTCGACAATTAATTCAGAACAAGTAGCTTTGAGATTTTGTTAGGCAAGGGTAGTTCATTTTAACCTTATATACTTTAACCTTACACTTCACAACCATATGTCGGGCAAAAAAGCGACTTTAGACGTTCAGGCCGAGATCCCCACAGACAGCATACATATAAAAGGTGCCAAAGGCAACAACCTAAAGAATATCGAACTGCACATCCCCAAAGATCAACTGGTGGTCGTCACGGGGGTATCCGGCTCGGGCAAGTCCTCTCTGACCATGGATACTCTTTTTGCCGAAGGGCAGCGTCGCTACGTGGAGAGCCTCTCTTCTTACGCGCGCCAGTTTCTGGACCGCATGAAAAAACCCGAGGTTGATTTCATCAAAGGTATCTGTCCGGCTATTGCCATTGAGCAAAAGGTCAGCACCCGTAATGCACGCTCTACCGTAGGCACCCTCACCGAGATCTACGATTACTTCCGCCTGCTCTTCGCCCGGGTAGGCCGCACCTATTCTCCAGTCTCGGGCGAGCTGGTCCGCCGCCACGAAGTAGCCGACGTAACGGATTATATCCAGGGGCTGCAGGAAGGTAGCAAAGTCCAGCTATTTATTCCTCTTTCCTATAAATATCAGGAGCGCAAGCTGGCCGACGAACTGAATTTGCTCTTACAAAAAGGCTATACCCGCGTCTACAAAGATGGCGAACTAACCGACATCCAGGATTATCTGGAGAGCAAGGATAAATTGCTGAAGAAAAAAATAGGCACCCTGCGCGAGCAGGCGATCCTGGTGCTCATCGACCGGTTTGTAGTGCGCCACGACGACGAAGATAACATCAAGCGTATTGCCGATTCCGTACAGACCGCCTTTTACGAAAGTGAAGGCGAATGCCTAATCGATGTGATGGGCGAAAAGGGGCCCATGGTCACTTATAACAATCGCTTCGAACTCGATGGCATCTCTTTTCTGGATGCTACGCCCCAACTTTTCAACTATAACAATCCCTACGGGGCCTGCCCGAGCTGTGAAGGCTTCGGACGTATTATGGGTATCGACGAAAACAAGGTGATTCCTAATCCAAGTCTATCTGTTTACGAAGGTGCCGTGGCCTGCTGGAAAGGCGAAAAATACGGGCGCTGGCTCGACGACTTTCTGGCAAAAGCCCACCACTTTGACTTTCCGGTACACACGCCCTACCAGGATCTTAGTAAGGCAGAGCGCAGAACCCTTTGGCGCGGCAACAATCAAGTGGATGGCATCGACGACTTCTTCGATGAGCTAAAGGAGAAAATGTACAAAATTCAGAACCGGGTCATGCTGGCGCGCTACCGGGGCCGGACCACCTGCGGCACCTGTGAGGGCGGGCGACTCCGCGAAGAAGCCAATTACGTCAAAATTGCCGGCCAATCGATCACCGACCTGATCGACATCCCGATTGATGAGTTACTACCCTTCTTCGAGGAGCTGCAACTGAACGAATACGATCAAAAAATTGCCAAGCGCCTTTTACTGGAAATTACTAATCGCCTGCGTTTCATGTTAGAGCTGGGCCTCAGTTACCTGACCATCAATCGGGTATCGGCTACCCTAAGTGGCGGGGAGACCCAACGGATCAATTTGACCCGAACCCTGGGCTCCAACCTGACCAGCTCCATGTATATCCTGGACGAACCCAGTATTGGTCTTCATCCGCGGGATACCAGCCGCCTGGTAAAAGTACTCAAGGACCTGCGCGATCTGGGTAACACCGTGATTGTCGTAGAACACGAAGAAGATATCATTGCCAATGCTGATTACCTCGTCGATATTGGACCCAAAGCGGGTATTTTCGGAGGAGAATTGGTTTTCGCCGGACCTTACCATAAGATTCACGAAGAGGCCGGGGATAGCCTTACGGCAAAATACATGAGTGGCAAAATGTCGGTCCCCCTGCCGGAAAAAAGAAGAAAAGCCAAGCATTTCTTAGAAATCAAAGGCGCCCGACAACACAATCTAAAAGGCTTTGACGCCAAAATACCCATCAATAATTTTAGCGTGGTGACGGGGGTCTCGGGCTCCGGAAAAACCACCTTGGTCAAACAAATCCTCTACCCTGCCCTCAAACGGCATCTGGGCGAAAGCACCCGTAAATCACCGGGCTTACATAAAGAACTCAGTGGCGCCCTAAAGGAAATCACCCAGGTAGAGATGGTGAATCAAAACCCCATCGGTAAATCTTCGCGCTCCAATCCGGTCACTTACGTAAAAGCTTACGATGCCATTCGCGCCGCCATGGCCGACCAGCAACTGTCTAAAATCCGGGGTTTTAAACCCAAACACTTCTCCTTTAATGTAGACGGCGGTCGTTGTGATGCCTGTAAAGGGGAAGGCGAACAGGTGATCGAAATGCAATTCCTGGCCGATGTGCGCCTGATCTGTGACGAATGTAACGGCCAGCGATTTAAGCAAGAAGTACTGGATGTCGAATACAACGGTAAAAACATCTTCGACATCCTCGAACTGAGTATCGACGAGGCCATGGACTTCTTTTCGGATAGTGATGAAATCATCCGGAAGATCAGGCCGCTGCAAGACGTCGGGCTGGGTTACGTCCGGCTGGGACAATCATCCAGTACTCTTTCGGGAGGAGAAGCCCAACGGGTTAAACTGGCTTCTTTTCTGGGTAAGGAGAATAGTAAAGAGAATATCCTCTTTATCTTCGATGAGCCGACCACCGGTTTGCACTTTCACGATATCCGCAAATTACTGGATGCCCTTAACGCCCTGGTCAATCATGGGCATACGGTACTGGTGGTCGAGCACAATATGGAAGTTATCAAATCGGCCGACTGGGTGGTTGATTTAGGTCCGGAAGGGGGTAAGGACGGTGGAAACCTGGTCTATCAGGGTACGCCCGAGGGTTTAACGGAGGTGGCTGAATCTTATACGGGCCAGTTTCTGAAGGAGAAGTTGTAGGGGTCGAAGCAGGAGCTTCGACCAAACGAAAAATCAGGCTTTTTTTGCCAGGCTCAGATAATGTTTTTCCTTTTCGGGTTTGTTCATCTCCTCGTAAATCGCAGCAATCCGGAGCAGCTTTTCTTTCTCCTTTGGTGTTCCTGCTTTCAACAAGTCCGATAGTTCTGTATTCAAAGCCCTGGCTGCTCTGATTTCTGTCCGGCATGGCTTACAGTATACGGGCCTTGCTTCGACATAAATGGCCAGGGTTTCGTACCAGTGTTGCTGCTCCTCTTTTGAAAAAACAAAATCGACACCGCAATTTCGACAGCTATACGGCTGATCTGCATAAGCCAGGTAAGGCATCACGGTATCCATGGGGTGCTGATGCGTATGGTTCTGCTTCGTGGGCCTGGCTAATAAGGCCCGGCCGGCGGCCAGGCAATCATCGCAGGCCCACTGGTAAAACCCTCCATATCTAGAGACGACCTCCATAAAAGAAGCCAGCATATCATTACCATGATAAAAGAAGCCCTCAAAGGGTAGCAGTCCGGCCGTTTTTTGTATCTCTTTTTTGCCCACCCGTTTCTGGCAGACGGGGCATTTGACCGTTGGGACTTTTTCTTTAGATTTTGGCACGATGGTGTTTTTTTGTTTTATCAAAAAGTTTTGGGGTCGAAGCAAGAGCTTTCGCTAAAAACTATGATGCAGACTGAATTGCAACTGGCCTTTACTCCAATTATCGGTGGTCTGCTGCATATAACCCAGTTGCAGGCGCAAATTATCTTTTAGGCTGTTCCCCAGCGCCAGGTAGGTACGGTTGCGATCAAACAACTCCACGCTGCGTCCATCTCCAATGTCCCGCTGCCCGTTGATGAATAATTCGTTGTAAAAAGCGATGTAAACGGTACCTTTCGAAAACCCTACCTTATTCAGCGGAATATTGACGAAGATGTTATAGCGCCAGCGCGTTCGAAAATCCTGGCCCTCTACGAAGCGTTGCTCGTATCGGAAGCGATGCGTCAAATAGACCCGATTGCCCAGCCTTTGGGGTAGCAGCGCTTCCTGATAGATACGGTTTTCCACGACGGTGGCATTGCTATCACCGAAGGCACCCGTCGTAATATTCGCATAACCCAGGGTATACTTGTGGGCCGTGTTTACTGGCTGATAAGTCAGTCCGCCGCGAAGTAATAATTGCTCCAGATCACCGATGATATTCCAGTTCCGGTACTGAGCATCTCCCTGCAGGCCAAATTGGCTGTCCTGGAAGGAGGTATTCCAAAAGTACATGTACCAGGCGCCTAATTGATCTTCGTCAAATTGAGCGCTGGCCAGATTCGGCAGGCCCAGGCCGATCATCAGAATAAAGAAGGATAATTTTTTCATTTGTTTGCTTGCTTAGTAATGATAATTGTTGCGTTGCGTTCCCTGATCCTATGAATTCTTACTATCTTCCGTCATCACTCTTCCTGCGGGCTATGATAAGAAAATCCGTCGATATCCCCCAGAGATGAGTCGTAAGTTAAAAAACTAATTAGAATCGTATGAAAAACAACACATTTGGGAGTGTTTTACTCTTACTCACCTTCCTTTTTACCCCCATTATTAGCCAGGCACAAAACAGTGAGGTCTGGAAAGAATTAGAAGCCATAGCCGTCGTGGATCAAAAGATTATGATGCCGATGCGCGACGGCATTCGACTGGCGACGGATATTTACCGCCCCAAAACCGACGAGCCCGTTCCCGTCATCTTCTCCCGTACCCCTTACAACTTTAACTCCTGGGGGAACGGCGAGGAACGCACCCGCACGGCCCAGAGAGCACTGGAAGCCGTAAAGCGCGGCTACGCCTACGTGGTCCAAAACGAGCGCGGCCGCTATTTTTCCGAAGGAGAATGGGACATCCTCGGCGTACCCCTGACCGATGGTGCCGATGCCTTTTCCTGGCTAGCAGATCAGGACTGGTGCAATGGCAAGGTTGGTCTCTACGGCTGCTCCTCCACTGCCGAGTGGCAGATGGCTGTCGCTTCACTGGATCACCCTGCGCTGGCGGCCATGGTACCCCAGGGATTTGGAGCCGGTGTGGGTCGTGTGGGTGATTATTTTGAGCAGGGTAATTGGTACCGCGGTGGTGCCCATCAACTGCTCTTCACCTCCTGGCTCTACGGAGTGGAACACGATAAATTTAAACCGCGCATCCCGGCCGGAGCTACGCAGGAAGATCTGATCCGGATCTCCCGCTTTTACGATTTAGCACCGGAAAACCCGGCCGTAGATATGTCGGAAGCCCTGGCGCATTTGCCCCTGCAGGATATCCTCCAAAACATAAATGGCAAACGCGAGATCTTCGATAAAATGATTCGCCGTAAACCCAACGACCCCGCCTGGTACGAAGGGGGGCTCTACCACGATGATATGCCCATCACCACGCCGAGTTACTGGTTTACTTCCTGGTACGACGTCTCCATTAGTCCCAACCTGGCACTGTTTAATCACGCCCGGGAGTCGGCACCACCAGAGATTGCCGATAACCAGTACTTGGTGATCGCCCCTACCCTACATTGTGCCTATACCCGCGCCACGGAGAATACCATTGTGGGGGAGCGCAATATCGGCGACGCCCGGCTCGATTACGACCAGATGATCTATGGCTGGTTCGATATGCTATTAAAGGGAGAAGAAAACGACTTTAAGGAACGTACGCCCCGTGTGCAGTACTACACCATGGGTTCCAACGAATGGCAAACCGCCGAGCAGTGGCCACCCGCCGCTGCGGAGCTGACCACTTTTTATCTGAATAGTGGGGGGAGCGCTAATAGCCTGTACGGCGACGGTAGCTTAGTAATGGATGCTGCTCCGACCAATGATCAGCCCGACAGCTTTGTCTACGACCCGATGAACCCCGTACCCTCCTACGGCGGTAACGTCTGCTGCACGGGTAATGCCGTTAGAGGAGGGGCTTACGATCAGCAAGAAATGGAAACGCGTAACGATATCCTGGTCTACACCAGTGCCCCCCTGGAAGAAGGCGTAGAAGTTAGCGGTTTTATTGAGAGTACCCTCTACGTCTCTTCGGATGCTAAAGACACCGATTTCACCATTAAACTGATTGATGTCTACCCGGATGGACGGGCTTATAATCTCGATGAAACCATCCAGCGTGCCCGCTACCGCGAAGGCTACGAACAGGAAGTCTTTATGGAAGACGGTCAGGTCTACCAACTGGATCTTACCCCCATGTCTACCAGTAACTATTTCGCCAAAGGCCACCGCATTCGCATTGAAGTATCCAGTAGTAATTTCCCCCGCTTTGCGCGCAACCTGAATACAGGTGGTAACAATTACGATGAGAAAGCAGGGGTGGTCGCTCGGAACCAAATCCACCACTCTGCGGAGTATCCTTCGCAGATACGTTTGCCAATGGTTAGAAAATAGTTGTTTTTGGGCTAATCTTTTATCCTTCTCGGGGATAGTCCTTACTTTAGCGAGGAACAAAAAACCAAGGAATGAAACTATTACAAGATAAGGTGGCGCTGATTACCGGCGGTTCGCGTGGCATTGGTGCCGGTATTGCGCGTCGCTTTGCGGAACAGGGGGCAACGGTGGCTTTTACCTATCGCTCTTCGGCCGATCAGGCCCTGGCCATTGAGAAAGAATTACAGGAGATGGGCGTTGAGGCCAAAGCTTTTCAATCGGATGCTTCTTCTTTTGCGGAAGCGGAGCAACTCGTCAAAGACGTACTGGAGGCCTTTGGAAAAATCGATATCCTCATTAACAATGCAGGGATTACCCAGGATACGCTCATGTTGCGTATGAAGGAAGAACAATGGGATAAGGTCATGGAGGTCAACCTAAAGTCCGTCTTTAACCTGACCAAGCACGTGATGCGGCCCATGATGAAAAACCGGGGTGGCTCCATCATCAATATGAGTTCCATTGTCGGAATGACCGGAAACGCCGGACAGGCCAATTACGCGGCTTCTAAAGCCGGCATTATTGGCTTCACCAAATCGATCGCCAAAGAGGTGGGTAGCCGAAATATTCGCTGTAATGCCATTGCACCCGGCTTTATTGAGACCGACATGACCGATGCGCTGGACGATAAGGTCAAGGATGCTTACCTGACTAATATCCCGATGAAACGATTGGGTAAGGCAGAAGAAGTAGCCGATGTCTGTGTCTTCCTGGGCTCCGATATGGCTGGCTATGTATCCGGTCAGACGATCAGCGTCTGTGGTGCCCTTAATACCTAATTCAAATTGGTACGGATCCGACGAATTCGAATCCGTACCAATTCCTATTTTTCAGAAAAAAGATGTATAGTATTAGCCAACTTCTAATCGAGCAGGTCCGCGTCCGTATTTTTAAAGAAAACATCCCTCGTATCAAGCAATGCCTGGAGACGCTTACCGAAGCGGAAATCTGGTACCGGCCCAATAATAACTCCAATGCGGTGGGGAATCTGGTTTTACACCTCTGCGGTAATGCCCGGCAGTGGATTGTAGCGGGATTAACTGACCAGCCCGACACCCGCGACCGGAATTACGAATTTGAGGAGCGCGGCCCCTTACCCACGGCTCAATTGGTTCAGCTACTCGACCAGACGCAGGAGGAAATAGAAGCCGTACTCTCCCAACTGAGCCCAGCAGATTTGGAGCGAGAATACGATGTTCAGGTTTTTCGCGAAAGCGGACTGGGCATACTTGTCCACGTGATTGAACATTTCTCCTACCATAGCGGACAAATCACCTATTTTGTAAAAGCCCGGAAGAATATAGATACAGGCTATTACCGCCAGTTAGATTTATGAACGCTAAGAAGCCAGGATACGAGCCAGTTGGATGACCCGGTCTAGTTTGGGTATATTCAATTCATATTCTGGCTGATAATATTGTTGTTTTAGTCTTAGCAATCCGGCATCAACCATATCTCCGAGCTGATCCTTAAGCTCGTCCTGATCCATACCTGTTTTAATGAGTAAATCAATAAAGGGAAGCGTTTCGTAATCTAGAAGTTCCTGAATGATCTGTTCACCGGAATCATCACACATCGCGGAAAGTCGTCTTACTGCTTTGTCGAGCTTAGAAGCGTCAAAAATAGTCTTTGAAATACCGTGTAAAGTGTTGTTCATGTTCCTTCAACTTATTTGTAAAGAGTATAATGTTTCGTTGCCATAATTATACGCGGATCAAGGTAGAACGTTACACTAAAAAAGCGGCTTTAGAGAAGCACACACGACCAAACTACTACATTTTAGATGATGCAAAAATTTGATAATCAGAATTTTATAAGTATAAAAAACGGAGTTCACTCTAAATTAATAGAGAAGCATTTGTGGGAACTGTCCCGGAGTGGGTGATATTTTTTATCGCACTAAAACCAGCTGCAAATACCTTGCCAAAGAAAATTTAGAACAAATCCGATCGGGGTTTCGTCCTAATCCACTACTTTTGGATAAAAGATCCGAATCCTCTAAAATAAAAAACACGAAGACTATGCCGGTAAGAATGGAAAAAGACGATCCCCAGGAAGGTGGTCAGGGCCCCAACCGTCCTTCGGGAAAGGGTAACCCTTTAGCAAAATGGCTCCCGCTAATTCTTTTATTTGTCTTTAAAAAGCCTAAAATTGCTATTCCGATCCTACTGATCGGGGGCTTGATCTACTTCCTGATGGGTGGGAATTTTTCCTTTAACAGCAATGCTGGCACCAATACGGATATTGATCCGGCCGACTACAGCCTGGGGGCCTCTTTTGATCAGGCAAAATACGATTCTACCCAGGTCTTTGCCGCTTTGAGTACCAGCTACGGTAGCTACCGTTTACCCCAAAGGTACACTCTGGAAGAATACGCGCCTACCCGTCGCCACCAGGGGCAGCAAGGCTCCTGCGTGGGCTGGGCCAGTGCCTACGCGGCCCGTACCATCTTACAAGCACGCGCCACGGGGCAGTCTCCCGATCGGGTAGCCTTTAGCCCTGCCTATCTCTATAATCAAATACATCTATCTGGCTGCCAGGGTGCCTATATGCTGGATGCTATGAAAGCGATGCGACAGAACGGGGCTGTCCCCTTTTCCGAATTCACCTACAACGAACGCAGCTGTAGCAATTATCCCGATGCCGGTGACATTCAGAAGGGTCGTCAGTATACCATCAAGGGTTATAACCGACTGACAAAGGGGGCGAACAACTACGGCGTAGATGTACCGGCCATCAAACAACATCTGGCCCAGGGCGCACCGGTCGTTATTGGGATGATGGTCGGTGGCACCTTTATGTCCCGCATGAATGGACAGCGAATCTGGAGTCCAACCAGCAGCGACTATGCGCAGCGAGGCTTCGGCGGACACGCGATGACCATTATCGGCTACGATGACAATCTCAATGGTGGTTCCTTTCAGGTTATGAACAGCTGGGGTCAGCGTTGGGGAGACCGGGGATTGTTCTGGATAAACTATCAGGATTTCGGGCACTTTACTAAAGAGGCATACGGTCTGCACCCCATGGGTAGCGCCGAAGAGCGCCAAAAATTTGACGACAGCAAATTAGCCGTTGAATTTGGCCTTTTAAATACGGAACAGCGGGCGACGATTCCCCTACAACAAATCAATAACCGGGTATTCCGGACAGCACAGCCTATGCAGAAAGGCGATAAGTTTAAAGTACTGGTCGCCAATTCCATCGAATGCAATATTTACGTGTTTGGCCAGGAAACGGATGGTTCCAGCTACGTGCTTTTCCCCTACACCGATAAGCATTCTCCTTACTGTGGGATTACGGGCACCAGACTTTTCCCACAAGATTACAGCATGGTGCCCGACGAAATCGGTAACCGCGACTACATCGCCGTTGTTATCTCCAAAGATGAAATCGACTATCGCCAGTTCAATTACGAACTGAACCGAAGCCGACAGGCCAACTACGCCGCTAAACTACAAGAGGCCTTAGCTAAATTCGACCCCATAAACACCGTCAATTTTCAGGCCGGAAACACCGTAAGTTTCGAAGCGGATCGTCGGGGCCAGAATACCGTCGGTATGGTGATTGAGATTGACAAAAGATAAGCGCCAGGAGGGATTAAAACCGAATCCCCACATTTGCCGTCAGGATATTATTCCTACCCGGACTATTGGAATAAAAGTCATTCAGACCGACTTCATAGCGTACATCAAGGCTCAGAAAAAAGAGGTCTACCCCGGCTCCGATATTGGCGCCGTAGGTGAAATCATTGATATCATCCTCGGTAAGAGAGAAGCTGGAAGATTCTCTTACTCCCGCTAGCAGGGTGGGCGTGACGCCGGCCAGGGCATAAATATTCAACAGGCCATTGGTACCCGTGAGACGGATTCCCATATTCACCGGAAATTTCACTAACTGGATCGTCGTCTGATCCTGTAAGAAATTGACATCGTCCAGGCCGGGCTCCTGACTCAATTGGGCATTCATATTATATATGTGTACCCCCGGCTGGAAGAAAACCATCCGTTCGCCGATGCGCAGGTCAAAACCGGCATTCCAGCCCGCGCGGGCCTCCGATCGGAAATCGTCGATACGGGCATCCAGGCCGGAGGCATTGACCCCAATCTTAGGGTTAAAAGTGACTTGCGCCCGAAGGCTTAGTACCGTAAAGAGTAGCAGGCTGAACAAAAATAACTTTTTCATAATAGACGGTTTTTTAAGGTTAATAATAGCGAAGTTGTTTAGGAAACGTCATTATGATTGGGGCTGTGATACGGAATAGCGACTTAAACAAAATTTTAATACTCCTTCACAAGTCCTTAAGGAAAGGGGTAATTAACTGGACGGAGCCTTGGAAAAACAGCAAGAAGTTACTAGGTTCGATGCACAACAAAACACGAAACCATGTCACTTGATATCAGTGTCCCTACCCTATTGCTTGACCAGAAAAAATGCCTGGCCAATATCGACCGAATGGTGAAAAAAGCGCAGCGGCATGATCTGGTCTTGCGTCCACATTTCAAAACCCACCAATCGCAGGCGGTGGGCCGCTGGTTTCGAAAACGCGGTGTTGAACAGATCACCGTTTCTTCGTTTCGAATGGCTGCCTATTTTGCCGACGACGGCTGGTCCGATATTACGGTGGCCTTCCCGGTTAATATTCTGGAACTCCCCCTGATCAATGAATTAGCCGGCCGTGTACAGCTCAACCTTTGCATTGAGCATCCGCAAACGGCTGCTTACCTGGCGCAACAGCTGACCCATCCCGTAGGTCTGTTCATCGAGATCAATGCGGGCAATGACCGGAGTGGCCTCCCCCTGGCCCGGCGTAGTATTATCGATGAGATTCTAGCCCTGGTGAAGCAGAGCAACAAAATGAATTTTCTGGGTTTTCTGGGCCACGCCGGACAGAGTTACCGGGCCCGGTCGCATTCCGCCATTTTGGAAAGCCACCGTTATAGCCAGGACGTTATGCAAAAACTCAGGGATCAGTATCAGCCGGATTTTCCAGCTTTAACCATCTCCCTGGGCGATACCCCCACCTGCAGCGTAGCGGATGATTTCGGGGGGATTGATGAAATTCGTCCGGGAAATTTTGTCTATTATGATCTTACCCAGCACTACATTGGCTCCTGTACTTTGGATCAAATTGCCGTAGCCATGGCCTGTCCGGTGGTGGCCAAGGCACCGGAACGGGAAGAACTAATCGTCTACGGTGGGGGCATTCACTTCTCTAAGGATCGGGTGCAGGGTCCCGACGGAAACACCCACTTTGGGATGCTAGGCGATTGGACGCAAGAAGGCTGGCGAGCGGTTGAGCAGGAAGGCACTTACGTAAAGGGGCTGTCTCAGGAGCATGGGGTCATCAAAACGAGTCCGGAGCGGGTGGCTTCCGCCCAAATAGGCGATTTGCTGCCTATACTACCGGTACATTCCTGTATGGCGGCTGATCTGATGAAAGAAGTGATGACACTCGGGGGGGAACGCATACCGATGTTGAAGTATGTATAAAACGAAGAAGCGCTCTTTTCACTAGGAAAAGAGCGCTCCGTATAGTATATAAGTCCTTAGAACTTGTTTACTTACCAGCCACCACGGCCGCCTCCGCCACGGTTGCCACCACCGCCGCCTCCGCCGCGATTGCCACCTCTTGGCTCTGCTTTCTTAACTACGATACTACGACCGTCCAGGTCCGTATTATCTAAGTTTTCAATAGCAGTTTGTGCCTCGTCATCGTTTGGCATTTCAACAAAACCAAAGCCACGAGAACGACCAGTGAACTTGTCTAAAATAATTTTGGCAGAATCAACAGCGCCAAACTCTTCGAAAGCTGATCTCAACGTGTCTTCTTGAGTTGAGTAATCCAGCTTAGCTACAAAAATATTCATAATAAAAAATTAATAGTGATGCCTTTCGGCTAAATGTCAATTGAACTAGTATCAACTTACATTACGAAGTTAATTCGAAACTTAAAGTGCTGTACAAAATTGATAGGAATAAAGTAGAAGCGGAGTAAGTCAGAAATAACGGTAATAGTTGTAGTAGTTTAATTGTTGATACAAAGCTACGCTTTTTAATACATTAATTCCAGTATCTCTGACGAAATATAGCGATTTTAACCAAAAATAAATTTGATGGTCGGGGTTTATAGCCCCAAAAACCCAGCAAAACAAGCCTCCTACAGCCCTTAAAAGACCATGTAAATTAATTGTTAAATTGTATAATTCTAGACCGCGCTGATGAAATCTACCCCTCTGCCTCCCGGAAAAAGCTAAGCGCTCTTTTCTGCTCCTTAGGAAACAGCTGGCCAAATCTTCAGAAAACAAGCGCATTCAACAAAACCGGAAGGGGAATACCCCAGGTCGCAACCCAAAACATAAACAACTAAAGATCAGCATATTAAAAGAAAAGCAACTTCCACAAAGATGTAGAAGTTGCTTTCTGCCGTTTAAAATTTCCTTAAATTTTGGCACTTGTAGAATGAAAATCCTACTTTTGTGCTTAGTTTACTAATGCACATTGTACCTGCTTGCTCTTTTTTGGAGGAAGCAGGTTTTTTATTTTATACTAGTCTTTAGCTACTGCCAGTGAGAAAATGACCAGACCGAATCCGATCTTGTTCACGGCATCACCAATGTTATATACAATATCCATGGGCAGGCCACTCAGGATCTGAGCACCAAACAAACCACCCGTTGTACCGGCGATATAACCGATTGGATAGATTGCCCAACCTACCAGTACAAACCAGGCCAAAATACGTACGGCTTTGGCTACTTGAGGTCCGGCCTGTGCTGCTAATTCTTTTACCTCGCCAAACATCACCAGGTACAGAATGTAGAAATAGGCTAGTCCAGACAATAGTCCCATCACCCAGCTCATAGTAGCTGTTTCCGGTGTGTTGTAGATACCCGTACTTTCTCCCAGGAACCCAAACAACAACATCGCCACAGAGGCAATAATCAGACGCCAGAGCAGACCAATTTTAGCTCCTGCTTTCTTCGTGATCAGGTAGAACTCTACACACATCAAGGGAACCGTTAAGATCCAGTCAATGTAGCGGAACTCCGTTGGAGACTGCCCCGTACTTGCCCAGAAATCTCTCATGTAGTAGTAGTGTACCGCTGCAATGAAAGTAATCAGACCGGATACCAGAAGGGAATCTTTCCACTTCTTATCTACCAGGCTGAACTGGAAAAAGAAAAATACGGTAGCCGCGGCCATGGCCATCGACCCAATAAAGAAGGTGAAACCGACATAGTCACCTTGTTGAAGTGTTGCCAATAACATTGGCTTGAAGTTTACTAATGCATTCATTTCTCTAAGAATTGGTTAATGTTTAAATTAAAATACTTTCTCACTATTCCCGTCTACTTGTAGTGATCTCACCCTTTCTTCGGGAATAGAGAAAAATGGTTTTTCTGTTTTGTTAAAATTCCTGAACGTTCTTTGCCAAAGCGCCCTCAAAAATGGCGCATAAGGTAAACTTCCAAATATGAGTACTTCTTCTTTTAAGGTACTCCGCTCGTTGAGGAAAGTTAAAATTCGGTGCGTGGGATTGTTGCGGAAAAGCGCAGAGAAAATGCGCTTGCCCAGGCTGCCCCAATTGGTCAATATATGTAAGAGTAAATTATCATAGAATTGATAACGATTTCGTGGTGATACTTGGGCCGGACGATTTCCAGTTACCAGCGACTCTGCCAAAGCCTGACTTTTCTTTTGTATATTTAAAAAAGCATAGCCAGTACTCGGCTTAACCCAACCGGCGGCCGTACCAATCGGTATAATATGTTCTCCCTCAAAACGACTCAAATTTTGATTCGTCATGGGGATTCTTCCTTTTTCTTTTTCGTAGATTTTATAATGCTCAATCTTTAACTGCTGCCTGATATAGTCTTCGAGAACCTTTTCGTAAGCTTCCCTCGTTAGGATTTTTTCGGAGAACAGAGTAAACTCTACCAGTGCTTTGGTCGCAGACACAGGCAGAATGTACATAAAGCGACAATCTCCTTGCTGCTCAATGGAAAAGTCCATTAACCTGGCTTCGCCGGGGTCAAATTGAGGCTGATCGGTTTCTATCCACCAGCCCATAAAATGTTGTTGTAAATTGTACTGGTGAACCGCATGGGTCTCAGCTGGGCGCCGAAATATACTATTGAGCACCAAATCGGCCGTAAAACCTTTATTGGTGGTCCAGACTACCGTGGTATCGGCCTCCGTCTGGTAAATATTTTCTACCTTATCCGTCAAGAAATGTACATTAGGCTGCTGCTTCAGTAAAGCTTTCACTTTTTGGTAAAAATCAATACCTCTGATTAAGTGGTATTGATAGTTGCCCATATCCGAGCGAACAGCACCTCTATCATCAACAAAACTCATCTTTGGCCAGGAATGATGGACAATATCCTGAAAAGGATGATCACCTTCAGACCAGAAGCACCAGGTTCGATCATTAGACACCTTATTGTCCTGATCGATGATCAGTATGCGCTGATCTTTTAAGCCTAATTGGCTCATACGGAGGGCTGTACTTAAGGCAGCACAGCCTCCACCCGCGAAGATGTAGTTGTAATGATTCAAAACTTAGTTTACTAATGCACAATATTATGCGGTGAAAACACCATCCAACCATCAAAAGTATGATTTTCGGGTCTTGCTCCGCAATTTTTTCAATAACCAGACAATTCTGAAAGAGAAAGGTTTACAAAAAGTTAAAGAAATTGAAAGGCTTCTTGATTTATTTAGCTAAAAGGCCTGTAAGCCCTTTATAATGGCGACTCAAAGCTTAACTAATCGATGAAAGTGTTTGGGTACTCGGAAGCGCTGACCGAAGCGTTTCTGAAAATTCTGGCATCTTTCTAAAAAGGCTTTTGGTCCATAATCCTGCGCAAAACGCAAAACGCCCCCTTTGAAAGCCGGAAAGCCCCAACCGTAAATACTACCCAAATTAGCGGCTGCCTCGGAGCGAATCACCTTTTCCTGCATACACCAGATGGCCTCAATAACCTGAGCAAAGAGAAAGCGCTCCTTTACGGCCGCCTTTGAAGAAGGCAAAGCCTGGGGTGGGAAATGTTCCTTTAAGCCCGTCCAAAGGCTTTTTTCTTCGGTAGTGTAATCGTAAAAGCCAGCCGAGCGGCGCGCGCCCGAGCGCCCCAGCTCTTTGATCATTTTCTCCAGCACCAATACGGCCGGATGCTGAATATACTTTGGCCCGTAATGCTCAGCGGCCTGCTGCTCGTATTTCATGACCATATCCAGGCCCAGGTCATCGGCCCAGGCCAGGGCGCCCTTTGGCATACCCGATTGCAAGCCCAGATTTTCGATTAAGGCGGGCGAATAGCCTTCCTGCAGCATCGTAATTCCCTCCAGAATATAGGTATTTCGGACCCGGGCGGCGTAAAAGCCCCAGTCGTCTTTTACGACAATGGGAATCTTACTGATGCTGCGCACAAAGTCAAAGGCCCGGGCGATGGTTTCATCCGAAGTAGCCGCCCCGCGTACGATCTCCACCAGGGGTACCTCGTCTGCCGGATGAAAAAAATGCAAGCCCACGTAATTATCCGGACGGGTAGCCGACTTACCCAGCTCCGTAATGGGGATAGAGATGGTATTGGTTGCAAAAATGGCGTATTCGTCCAGGAATTGTTCTGCCTCCCGCGTCACCTTCTCCTTAACCATTTTATTCTCGAAGACCGCCTCGATCACCAAATCACAGGTCTCAAAATCTTTAGACGTATCGGTGGTGCGCAGTCGCTTCAGGAAGTCAACTTTTTTACCCACGGGAATGTGTCCGCTGGCCGTCGCTTCGTCTATTTTCTGCTCTACCAGTTCGCGCCCTCGGTCCGCAATTGGTTTGGAGACATCCTTAATCACCACCTGCATACCGTGCAAGAGTGCGGTATAGGCAATTCGGGAACCCATGACCCCGGCACCGATCACGCCTAGCTTCTGGGGTCTGAACTTCCCGAATCCACTGGGGCGGTTCCCCCCCTCCCAAATCTCGTTGCGATCAAACCAAAAGGCTTTGATCATATTTTTACATTCTTTACTGAGCACCAGATCCGTGTAATAGCGACCTTCTATCTTGCAGGCCGTTTCAAAATCTACCTTTGAGCCATCGGCCATGACATTCAGTACTGCGTGCAGTGCCGGGTAATTATTATGGGTTTTTGCCGTAAGGCTGGCGGCCATATCCCGAATCATTGCCGCCGTTTTCATATTTTTTGCAGAACCACCGGGAATCCGTGCCCCAGCGGTATCCCAGGGGCGGCGGTGCGCACTGTTTTCTAAAAGCCATTGCTTGGCTTTCGCCAAAAGGCTTTTTTCATCTTCTGCCAAATCATCAATAATACCCACTTTATGGGCAACCTCGGGCGAATAGCGCTCCGCACTGGTCAGGATAGGAAAAGCTCGCTCGATACCTAACAACCACATCAAGCGGATAATACCACCACCCCCTGGGATTAGACCAATCTCCACTTCCGGTAATCCCAACTGAATCTTATCATTATTAATGGCAATTCGATGGTGACAGGCTAAAGCAACTTCAAAACCAGCACCGATAGCACTGCCGTTCAGCGCAGCCACCACGGGCACTCCCGGCCGCTCCAGATCCCGCAGGAAGGATTTCATAGCTTCCGCAAAACGAAAGACCTCCTCCGCATCCTGGGCATGAAATAGATACTCCAGGTCTCCCCCCGCCAGAAAGGTCCGTTTTCCGGAAGTCAGAATAACCCCCTTCAGTTGTCCCTTTTTCTTTTCTTCCTGTAAATGCCGCAGTACCGGAATGAAGGCCTCCCGGATTTCGTGATTAATCACGTTTTCCAAACGGCCTTTCATATCCAAAGTCAGCGTAACGATATTATCTACATCTTTTTTATAGTGGATCATGGATGATGAATTCTTGTATCATTACCCGCCCGGGGCGGATCAAAATTATTATTTTATAGACGTTCGATGACCGTGGCTACCCCCATTCCGCCACCGACACAAAGGGTCACCAGACCCGTTTGCAAATCTCGGCGCTCGAGTTCATCCAACAGCGTCCCCAGTAGCATGGCGCCGGTCGCTCCCAGCGGATGGCCCATTGCGATGGCGCCACCATTAACGTTAACCATCCCGGGGTCCAGATCCATTTCCTGTAAAAAATGAAGTACCACCGCCGCAAAGGCTTCGTTGCATTCCCAGAGGTCGATATCAGATTTTTCCATACCCGCCCGCTCCAGTGCTTTTTTAGCCGCCGGCGCAGGACCGGTCAGCATAAGCGTAGGCTCTACACTAATATTACTGGCCGAGACAATTCTGGCCCGGGGTCTTAAACCCAGCTCTTCCCCCGCCGCCTTACTACCCACCAGTACCAGGGCAGCACCATCTACAATACCCGAGGCATTACCCGCCGTATGTACGTGCCTGATCTTTTCTACCTGTGGATACTTGTGCAAGGCCATCGCATCAAACCCCTTGGCGCCCAAACGGGCAAAAGCCAGCGGCAGCTGACTCAGTTTTTCCAAATCGGTATTCGGGCGAATACACTCATCATGATCGAGGATAAGCAGACCATTCTGGTCGTGGATAGGAATCAGGGAGGGCTTAAAATAACCCGCCTTACTGGCCCGGGCCGCCCGCTGCTGAGACTGTAGGGCGTACTCATCAACCAGCGGTCTGGTAAAACCACCCATCGTGGCAATCAGATCGGCCGAAATCCCCTGCGGCACGTAATTCAGCTGACTAATCACCTCCGGATCGTGCAGGAGCGGACCACCATCACTACCGATGGGCACCCGACTCATACTCTCCGTCCCACCCGCTACGATGAGTTGATCCCAACCCGATTTCACCTTCATAGCCGCCAGATTTACCGATTCCAGGCCAGAAGCGCAGTAGCGGTTAATCTGCATCCCGCCTACACTGTCGGACCAGCCGGCGTGCATAACGGCCGCCTTGGCAATGTTAAATCCCTGATCATTAATGGGACCCACACAGCCGAGAATGACATCGTCTACCCGGGCGGTATCCAGGGCATTACGGGCCTCCAGGGCCTTTAAGACCGTCGAAAGCAAATAGATAGGCTTTAGTTCGTAAAAAGAACCGGAAGACTTGCCCCTGGCACGCGGTGTCCGGAGGGCGTCGAATATGTAGGCTTCACTCATGCCAAAGATTTATTGGTTGGAAGAGAGCTATTTCAGCTGCGCCTACAAAAGTATCAATCTAAACTTACTTCTGCCAGTTTTCGTGTGGTCATTTAGTCAGGTGACCACACGAAAACGCGACCACACGTACTACTGCCCCTGGATCCAGGGCGCACCGGCCGTCTTGAGTTCTTTAGACATTTCGGCTAGCTGCGCACTGGTGGATTCCAGGCTGGTTTCCAGGCTGGTTAATTCATCCCGGGCGATTGCCAGACTGTTGCGATGGTTCTTCGTCGGGCCGTAGGTACTGCTCATACCCTGGTAGGCCACGGACATTCGTGACTGTATCGTGGGTTTGGTGCGTTCCCCAATGATGGATTTGGAGCGATTCCCGTTCATCACCTCATCGATATCGTAGAGTTTTTGCTTGAGATCGTAGAGCTGCTTCATCATGGCAGGATCTTCTTTGTCCATACGCGCGGCAGCGGTTTGCATCGCTTCGATCATCCGCATTTGCTGCTCCAGGTCGTAATCCACTGCACTGAATTCCTGCATGAAGCTTTCCAGCTCTTCCCGAAAGTCGGCGATCGTAGACGCCTTCTGGGGTGTCAATGCTCCTTCGTACAGACGCTCTACCTCAAAGCTTTGGGGTCCGGCCAGGGTCGTTAACTGGCCCTCTTCTTCCTTAGCGATAGTGACCGAGTAGGTACCTGGTAAAGCCAGAAAGCCCCGGCCCCTCCAGTCGCGATTGGACTGTCCCGGACGGATGGCACTTTTTCCATTATACCGAAAATCCCAGGCTACGCGATGCATACCTTTTTGGCTCGGTGCAGTCATACGCCTTACGACATTTCCTTCCTGGTCTTTGATGGTTAACCAGATTTTTGGTGCGTCTTCTCTACGCTCCGCTTCCAGTTGATCCCAAGCAGGGAAGCTAAGCGCTTCCGCTTCCTTTTCCGCCTTTTCGCGTGCGGCCTTTTTGGACGTCAGCCCTTCCGATAAGTAGTAGGTGATCGCTGCTCCGTACTCGGGATTAGGCGCGGAATAATGAGCCGCTCCCTGAGAGCTCACCATCGACCGCGGTATATACCAGTCGGCAGGCCGCGAAGCGAAAATCGTAGCGGGCTCTTTGGTGACCGCCGGGCTGATTTCCCGCAAAGGGGAATAGTCGTCCAATACAAAGAAACCGCGGCCAAAAGAAGCACCTACGAGATCATTCTCCCGCTTTTGGATCGCCAGATCGCGAAAAGCAATGGTTGGTGCCCCCTTGAGCTTATTCCAGTAGGTTCCACCATCCAGGGTGAAATAAATACCGAATTCGGTCGCCGTAAAGAGTAAGTTAGGTTCTTCGTGGTCCTGTACCAGGCGCCAGATCAAATGACGATCCGGGATATTTCCGCTAATCGAGGTCCAGGTTCTTCCCCGGTCGGTACTCTTCATCAAGTAAGGCTTGAAATCGCCGTATTTATGATTGTCCAGCGATACATATACGGTATTGGCGTCGTGCAGGTCGGCTTTGATGTCGTTGACAAAAGCCGTAGCGGGTACACCAGGCATCGATTTCACCTCAATTTTACGCCAGGTCGCACCACCGTCTTCGGTTACTTGCACAATACCGTCATCGGTACCTGCGTAGATCAGACCTTCTGCCTGTGGTGATTCCGAAAGAGAAGTGATCGTATTGTAAACCGACATAGCGTTAAAGTCCCACTGTGCATCCCAGCTCCAGGTTTGTCCCAGCAGCGGCATCTGCATACGATCTTCGTCACGGGTCAGGTCTTCGGAGATGGCCGTCCAGCTGTCGCCGCGGTCCTCGGATTTCCAAACTCGATACGAGGCAAAATACAGGCGATTCGGAGCGTGCGGGCTGACCAGGATCGGCGCATCCCAGTTGAAACGCTCAGGGCCTTCTCCCTCCCCGGCCTGGGGCTGGATCAAGACCTGCTCGCCGGTGATCTGGTCAATTCGATAAAGTCTACCCTGTTGCGATTCAGCATAAGAGATATCAGGGTTGCCGGGTTCGGTGGCCGATTGGTGGCCATCCGCACCGAGGGTTTTCCACCAGTCGGCATTGCGAATGCCATCCCGGGCATCCGTACGGGAAGGGCCACCGTGTGAACCATTATCCTGGGTACCCCCGTAGATAAAATAAAAAGGCTCGGAATCATCTACGGCCACCTTGTAGTACTGCGTAATCGGCAGATTATCCATAAATCGCCAGTTCTCTGCACCGTCAAAACTTTCGTACAAGCCCCCATCGGTACCCACCAGTAAATAATCGGGATCATCGGCCCGGAAATTTAGCGAATGGTTATCGGAGTGTTTTTCGTCTTCATTCAGACGGCGGAAGGTGCTCCCCCCATCGTCTGAGATTTGAATCCGATTATCCATTAGATAGATGCGATCAAAATGATGCGGACAAGCGTATAGTTCCTGATAGTAATGCGGTCCAGTAGCACCGGATACCGCATTGGACATTTTCTGCCAGCTGGATCCCCGATCGCTACTGCGATAGACCCCACCCGTCGCCCGGTCGAGCTCGATGGCGGCATAAATAATATCCGGATCGTGGGGAGAAACGGCTATCCCGATTTTTCCCATATTAGAGCGAGGCAGCCCGGTTTTGAGTTCCGTCCAGGTCTCTCCACCATCCATACTGCGATGAATACCCGAGCCAGGGCCCCCACCCATGTAGGCAGCTACGGTCCGGTGCCGGTCCCAGGTCGCTGCGTACAGCAAATCGGGGTTCCGCGGGTCAATGGCAATATCGGTTACGCCAGTCCATTCTTCGTTGCCCAGGGTCTTTGTCCAGGTTTTTCCGCCGTCGGTTGTTTTGTAAAAGCCCCGCTCACCACCTTTATCCCACAGCGGCCCCTGTGCCGCTACGAATACGACATTCGAGTTATCCGGATGGACAATCACCTCGGAGATATGTTCCGAGGTCTTGAGGCCAACATTATTCCAGGTTTTTCCACTATCGTTCGATTTGTATAATCCATCGCCAAAACCCACGTGGCGGCCCCCGACGTTCTCACCGGTACCTACCCAGATGATACTTGGATCATTGGGGTCAATACTCACGCAACCAATAGAATAGCTTGGCTGTTCATCGAAGATAGGGGTCCAGGTTACACCGGCATTATCAGTTTTCCAGACGCCTCCCGAGCCAACCGCTACGTACCAGACATTTTCGTCTTCCGGGTGAATAGCCACGTCGGCAATACGACCGGAAGTAAAGGCAGGGCCGATATTCCGAAGTTTCATCGCCGAAAACTCAATATCGGCAAAAGGAGAATTGGATGC
>Ga0102940_1000064_pt1 | contig 67663 bp, 62 predicted proteins | sample SalPonR2_C_D1_MG_FD_78215 | JGI IMG/M metagenome (GOLD analysis project Ga0102940, IMG submission 78215) | Salt pond soil microbial communities from South San Francisco under conditions of wetland restoration - Salt Pond MetaG R2_C_D1_MG | ecosystem: Environmental > Aquatic > Marine > Intertidal... | reverse complement strand
GCCTTCTTCTTGGAGGCCTTCTTCTTGGAGGCCTTCTTCTTGGAAGCCTTCTTCTTGGAAGCCTTCTTCTTGGAAGCCTTCTTCTTGGAGGCCTTCTTCTTCGAAACCTTCTTCTTGGAAGCCTTCTTCTTGGAAGCCTTCTTCTTGGAAGCCTTCTCCTGGGTGGCAGGCTCCACCGGCGCGCCGGCGGACCCGGCGTCGTCGCCGACCTGTTGCTCTAAGGTGTTTTCGCTATTGTTCTGCATCGTTTTCCTCCCCGGTCAGCGATGTCGACTTCGGTTCTTGTTGGCCACGTTCCACGGTCAATTCGGTCAGCGGCTTGCAATACGTTGACGCGTCTGATTGATGTGATTCAACCATTCCTGCGCCGCTTGTCTGAGTCTGCCATAGTCCGACGCCTGAATAAAGGCCTCTTCGGCTGCGTCGTAGTTGCCGAGATTGAACAGCGACATGCCCATCAGGATGTGTGCATTGCCTGCCTGGGAATCGGTCAGGTCGCCTTTCTCCAGTGCACGTGCGGCCGCAATTCGCGCCGCGTCCCAATCTTCACGGCTGACCAGAATCGAGGCGCGCTGGAAATCGATCTTGCCGCTATCGGAAAGCTCACCGGCTCGATCATAGGCCGACAGCGCGTTTTCCATCTCACGAGCTTCGTACCAGGCACCGGCGGTCATTTCCCAGTTCTGGGTCGTGGCTTCGACGATCCCCTTCTCCAGGCCGTCCTGAAGAACGGAGGCGGCCTGCCGGGGCGAGTCCAGTTCCTGCAGCAGGCCGGCAAGTTGAACGAACTCACTGCCCTTGTCCAGGAGACCCTTGCGCCAGGCCAGACGGAGCGCAGCCATCGCTTCTTCGTTATTATTCAACTCGATCTGGATTCCGGACAGCTGGATCCAGTACGCCTTGCGGTCGGGGTTCATGGCGATAAGAATCTTCAGAACCTCGGTGGCCGGTCGCCATTCTTCGAGTTCCATGTGCATGCCGAGCTTGACGCGGTACCAGCTCTCGGGCGGATCCTCGCGAAGTTCGATCGCGGTATCGATGGACTCCAGCGCCAGCCGGAACTCGTCGCGCTGCATGTGCAGGTTGGCCTTCAGCAACCAGACGCTGGCCTGCTTCTTGGCGTCTTCGGTCGACACGCAGAACCACAGGTCGAGCTGCTCGAGCGCCTGGTCGTACCGCTCGATCGCGTTATAGAGCTGGGCGACCTGCAAAATCATCTCGAAATGCTGATCGTTGGGCATCGAGTTGATCCGGATCGCCTCGCTGAAGTGCTCGATGGCCTGGCCGTAGTCTTCCTGCTGGGCCGCCGCGAAGCCCATGGCCTGCTCGACCGACGCCTTTTCGTAGTCCGACAGCCGTCGTTCCCGCATCTCGGCGAGGTCGTTGTACGCTTCGGCGAACAGTTCTTCGCCGAACTTTTCGAAGATGTCGTTCAAGCGGCGGTAGACCGGCTCGGACAGCAGGCCGGGATCGACCTCTCGCTCGACCCCACAGGTCACCGTACCTTCCGCCTGCGCGAACACCGTGGTCGGTGCGGCGGCTGCCGCGGCAAGAGCGGCCGCAACGACCGCGGCCAGGGTCAGGGAAGACGTCGTTCGCATCATGATCCGTCCAGGGTGAAGTCGATCTGCTGGGTCGCAGGCCGTGCGACGGCCACGCCGTCGATGATCCGCGGCTTGAACTTCCAGCGAAGGATAGCGCGAAGCGCGGCGCGATCGAATACGCGCGGCGGCTCGGCATCGATGACGCGCGGATTGGTCACGGTGCCCGTCTCGGTAATCGTGAACTGCACCCGCACCCAACCCTCGATCTGGTTCATTGCCGCATCACGCGGATACTGCGGCTGGATGCGCACCAGCGGCACGACATCCCCTTCGGCATTGCGGTTGGTATTGAAACTCCCGAGCACCGGATTGCCACCGGTCGGCGAGAAGTTCAGGTCGGGCATGTCGAGTTCCGGCATGTTGACGGACTGCTGCTCCATCTGGGCGATCTCGAGGTCGGGGGGCGGCGGTGGCTCCTCGGGCGGCGGCGGCGGCTCGGGCCGCTTGCGCTGCTCTCTCGTCAGTTCCGGCTCGATCTCGACCGGACCGAAGCGAATCCCCGGCGGCGGTTCGATCTCTTCCCGCTCGCCACCGGCGCCGGAAATCAAGCGATGCATCAGGTAGAACGCTGCCAGCGTGACGATCACGGCCAGCAGCACGGAAACGACATAACGAAGTCCTGCACCCATGTTCTTACCCCCCGCCGACTTGTTCGGCGGAAATTGCCATGCGTGAAACGCCCGCAGCCTGAACCTGATCCATGATGTCCACCAGCGTTCCGGTCCGGGAGCCCTTGTCCGAGATCAGGATAACGGAGCCTTCCGGGTTCTCGTCTCGCGCGCGGGACACCAGGGTCCGCACGTCGCTCAACTCGATCTGACTACCGTTCATCCAGATCTGGTCATTGCTGTCGATACCGATCAGGACATTACCCTGCGGCCGTGCTTCCGAGGTGATGGCCGTCGGTTTCTCGACCTCGACGCCCGTCTCGCGGACGAAGGTTGTGGTGACGATGAAGAAGATCAGCATGATGAACACGATGTCCAGCATCGGCGTGATGTTGATCTCCGGCTCGTCCTTTGCAGCGTGTCTGCGTGCCATTGAAGATGAGTCCTCGGTTCAGTCTCAGTCGTGCTGCAGGATGTCTTCGAGCTTCTCGGCCTCGATATCGGCCTTGCGGTCGAGATGCGAAGCGAAGTAGACCCCGGAAAGCGCGGCGACCATTCCGGCCATCGTGGGAATCGTGGCCTTCGAGACCCCGGCGGCCATGGCCCGTGCATTCCCGGTTCCGAAGAAGGCCATCACGTCGAATACCGCGACCATGCCGGTGACGGTACCGAGCAGACCGAGCAGCGGACAGATCGCGACCAGCGTCTGGATCGTGCGCACGTGCTTCTCGAGCTGACCGCGCAGCTGGCTGATCATCTCTTCCTTGACCCGGTGGGCATGCCAGGAGCGGTGGTCGCTCCTGGCCTGCCAGCGGTCGATCATCTCGCGGCGCTCGGCCGGGAGAACCCGCAAGAGATACCAATACCGCTCGATGATCAGCGTCCACATCAGAAGCAGGACGGCCATGATCGCCCACAGGACGTCGCCGCCGATCTCGATGAAGCCGCGGATCGACTCGAGAAGGTTATACAGAGCGACCATGACGCTCTTCCGCGGTTCTCGCGATGATGCCGGCCGCCTGCTCCTCGAGGATCTGGATCAGCCCCCGCGCGCGCGACTGCAGGACGCTGTGCACCAGCGTCAGCGGAATCGCAACGACGAGGCCGAGCACCGTGGTGATCAGCGCCATCGAGATCCCGCTGGCCATCATCCGGGGGTCGCCGGTGCCGAACAAAGTAATCTGCTGGAAGGTCACGATCATGCCGACCACGGTACCCAGCAGGCCAACCAGCGGCGCGACGACGTACAGCACCTTGATCAGCGGCAGCCCCGACTCCAGCGGCGCGGTCTCGCGCAGAATGGCCTCGTCGAGCTTCAATTCGAGGGTCTCGACGTCGGCATCCGGGTTGTCTTCGTAGACCGCGAGAACGCGGCCCAGTGCGTTGCCCTTGTCGGCGGAATCGCGCTTGGCCTGGCGCTTGATGGCATTGCCCCGGATGAACAGCACGATGCCCTTCCACAGCGCGAACAGCACGCCGAACACGCCCATCACGATGATGACCATACCGACCGTACCGCCCTGCCGAACGCGTTCGCGAAGGTTCGGCGAGCGGACCACGGAGGCCAGGATCGTGCCGCGCGTGAAATCGACGGCCATCTCTTCGACCGTGCCGGGCGCCGCGCTCTGGAAGTCGGCCGCCATGGACTGGAACCTTCCGGCCGGCTGGCGCGGAAGCTCGATCAGCGTTTCGCGGGTCGAATCCCAGCGCAGGAACTTGCCGTTGGACACCGCGTTGAACACGCCGAGGCGCGCCACCGCCCGACCGGACTCCAGGTCCCCGTCGGCGTTGACGACGTCAGCCGTGAACTCGACGGTCTTGCCGGACGCGGCAATTTCGCGAACGATCGCCGTCCACATCTCGCGCAGCTCTTCGACCCGCGGCAGGCGGTCGCGCTGGGCGAGGTCGGACAAGAACTGCGAGCGACCCGGATACTGCGCCGAGGTCATCGAGTCGTCGAGCGTCGAAGCGAAGTCGCCGGCGACCTGCCGGACCACGCCGAACAGCTCGCCGAGGTTGCCCTGGCGTTCGGCCAGCGTGGTCTCGAGGTCGGCCAGCTCGCGTTCGTTGTCGTCGAACTCCGCGTTCAGACGATCGGAGCGCTGCTGCTGCGCGCGCAACTCGGCGCGCGCTTCTTCCAGCAGCTGCTGCTGGCGGTTCCGCTCGGAGCGGAATTCCTGCAGGCGCTGCTGGTCGATGCGGGCTTCCTGGGAAGCCGCTTCTTCAACCTGACGCAGCAGGTCATCGAGGGTTTCCTGCGCGAACGCGCCACCCGGAACCAGCAGCCAGGCGCTCGCGACAACAAGGATCAGACGATTCATCATTCACTCTCCGGTGCGGGCACGGGCAGACGCACCAGATCCGGTGCAACCTGGTTCTGGGCAATCGCCAGGCCGTCGCTGACGGGCAGGCGGTATTGATCGCCGAGCTGTTCGAACTGGCGAGTGTTGGGGTTCCACCAGCCGGTCTGGGTTCCGTCGAGCGACTGATAGAACAGCAGCGTGCGACCGACGCGCAGGAAGTTGACTTCCTGGCCGCTCGGCAATTGACCGCTGTATCCTTCGGTCGTCCGGCCGAGCTCGATCTCGTCGAGATAGGCCTCGAGAATCCGGCGGTATTTCTCCGAAGTGGTCACGTCGGCAAGGTCCAGCGCGTCGACCAGGAATTCGGCGCGGTCCATGCGCTCTTCGAGCCGGAACGGCACGTCGGCCTGAATCAGGCGCGGCAGCGTTTCGGCCATCTCGATCATCAGCGGCACGACGTCGCGGTTGGTCGCTTCGAGATTCGCCAGATCGTCATTGATCTGGACGATCTCTTCTTCCTGGCTGTCGACGACGCGCTGCAGCTGATCGTTGTAGATCCGCAGGCTGTCGATCTCGTTGAGCAGGCTGCGGTATTCGGCAACGATATCGTCGGTCTGGTCGGCGACCTGGTTGATCTGCGACTGGACCTGAGCCGCGTTCCGAGTGATCTGGTTCTCGGTATCGATGCTGCGGTCGAGCACCTGGGCATTGGCCGTCAGGGAAAGCGTCAGTGCGACGCCGCCGGCCAACGCCGCGGGCAGCGCGCGACGAAGGAGTTGATGTTTCGACATAGTGGAGTTTCCGCTTTTCATGGTTCGGATTCGTCGTAGGCGGCGCGCATCATGCACCGCCCGGGGTCATCGTTTCAACACGGAGCCCGGTGCCTGCGACACGGGCTTCGGTCGTTTCGGGCCGTTCGGGGCCAAGAATACAGGGACGCCGCTGCTTTGCAAAGCCGACGGCGCGATCCGACCCGAGCGAGAACCGATTCACGATCGATGAACAGGTTTACGATTCGTACAATCGCGTCGGCCTGTCGAAACAGGCCAATCATCTACTATGCCACAATCGCCCGGCCGTTCCAAACCGCTCGTTGACCGCCATGCCCGACTCCGATGCCCGACCCTGCTCGTTGCCCAGGCGCCTCGCAGCAATTGTCTATGACGGCTTGATCCTGACCGGGCTGTGGATGATCGCGACCGCGATCGTGATCATTCCGGTCGGCGACGCGGTCGAGACCGGCAACCCGGTCTTCCGGTTCTTCCTGCTGTTGGTGGCCTTCGCCTACCTCGGCGGTTGCTGGCGGTACGGCCGGCAGACGGTCGGCATGCGCGCCTGGAAGATCCGGCTGGATGCACCGGATGATCCGCCGTCGATTTCCCGACTGGCGCTGCGCTTCGTGGTCGGCATCGGGTCGATCGTCGCCGCGGGCGCCGGGTTCTGGACCGCACTGTGGCGTGACGACGCGGCCACCTGGCACGACCGCGCCAGCGGCACGCGCCTGGTCGTGATCCCGGATCAGCCCCGCCGAAGCAGCCCGTAGGCCGCGCCGCCGAACAACAGCGCCGGCAGCGCGTGGGTGACGCCGAGCGGCACCGGCATCACCGGCGCCAGGCCCAGGCTGATCCGCTGCACGACGACGAACCCCACCCCGAGCGCAACGCCGGCGAACACGTTCACCGCCGTGGAGGCCTGGCGTCCCGGCCGGAACAGCAGCGGCAGGCCGATGAGAACCATGGCCAGCAGGTTGACCGGGTACAGCACGCGTCGCCAGAACGCTTCCTGGTAGGACGCCGCGTCCAGCGCGTTGGCCTCGAGGTAGGCACGGATCCGCAGGATGTCGGCAATCGGCAGCAGGCGCGGACGCGTTGCCAGTGCATCGAACACCTCGGGATTCAGGGCCGAGGCCAGTTCGGCGCGCTCGAAGCGCTCGGTCGCGCCCGTAGCGAGATCCAGCCGGGTGCCCTGCTCCAGCTGCCAGGCCCGCCCATCGTGGTTGCCCCGCTCGGCGCGAACCAGGGTGGTCGGCCGACCCTCATCATCGGCCAGATAGACGTCGAGTTCAGCGAAGTCGGCGCGCGCGTCGGGCGTCCAGAGCAACAGACCGACATGGACCATGCTCGAACCGTCGCGCAGCCAAAGGCCGGAATCCTCGGTGGTGCCGACGCTGCCGGTCCGCGCCTGCTCCCGATCGATACGCGCCGCGGCGTCAAGCGTCGGCACGGCGAATTCCGCCAGCACCATGACGCCGAGCGCCAGCGCCATCGTGCCGGCCGCCGCACGCGTCGCGATGCCGGCGCGATCGAGCCCGGCCGCCCGCATCGCGACCAGTTCGCGGTGCGCGGCCAGCTGACCGAGGCCGACCAGGACGCCGATCAGCGCGGCGAACGGAAAGATGTCGTAGAGCCGTGTCGGTACGGTGCGCGTGACGAACAGCAGCATGTCCGGCACGCCATAGTCCCGCTGCAGGTCGCCGGCTTCGCGCACGATGTCGATGCCGACATACAGGCCGACCAGCAGCAGCGTAACGCCGCCGATGCCGATCACGGTCCGGGCCACCAGGTAGCGCGTCAGGCGACCGGGCATCACCAGCGACGTCTCCATGCCGTCAGGGCGATCGCCGCGGACAACGCGACCAGCCCGTGCACCAGCCAGGCCCGGGCAGGATCGAGGTCGTCGCGACCCAGCACCAGGTTCAGCGCGTTGGTATAGAGGAGATAGACGACCAGCGCCGGCACCACGATGCCGAAGCGCCCGCTCCTGGGCGAGGCGACCGCAGCCGGCAACACCAGCAGCGTCAGCAACAGGCCGGCGAGAACGGGGGCCAGCCGCCAGTGCAGTTCGCGACGATCGTCGATCGATCCGTTGCGGAGCAGCTCGAGCGTGTCGCGCGAGCGCACCGGATCGGACGCGCCGGCGTCGACCGGCACCGGCACGTCGAATTCGTTGCGTGCGAACCGGATGATCCGCAGCGGAAGTCCCGCGCCGTTATCGGCATGGCTGATGTGGACGCCGTCATAGAGCGTCAGCAGACGCAGCCCGCGGCCCGGATCGACGCGTAGCGCCCCACGCGGCGCTTGGAGGATTTCCGTCCGGGCCTCATCGCTGCGCTGGATGAACACGTCGCGCAGCATCGCGGTCTCGGCATCGGCACCGCCGACGAACACGTTCAAGTTGCCGCCACCGAGGCGCTGGAACTGGCCCGGGCGAAGCCCGGACAGCAGGATGTCCTCGGCCAGCCGGGCGTCGAGCGCAGCGGTCTCGCGCGCGGTCCATGGCGAAACCCAGCCGCTGACGGCAAGCACGGCAGCCGACCACAGCAGCGCCAGAGCAATCAGCGGCCATGCGAGCTTCGACGGCGCGAGGCCCGCAGCGCGCATCACGCTGAGTTCGCCGCCGGATGCCAACTGGCCCAGCGTCATCAGCACGCCGAGCATCAGCGCCAGCGGCGCGACCAGGTGCACGGCTTCGGGAATGCGCAGCGCCAGCAGCAGGAACACCGAGCGCGATGCAGCGCGGCCGTCGGCGACCTCGCCGAGCAGCTCGGCGAGAAACAGCGCCAGCGTAACGCCGAGCAGCACCAGCAGCGTGGCCAGCGCGGCGCCGGCCGCCTGGCGTCCCAGATAACGCGCCAGCACGCCGGCAGTCATCGACAGGATTCCGGCCAGCGCGCGGCAACTGCGGGGTTCGACCATCTCGGAGACATCGATGGGGCTCGGCGACCGGCTGCGACAGAAACCCAAGGGTACAATGGGGCGACACCCGATCGCGCGCGGCCGGCCCGAGAGTTCGAAAGGCGTCGCACGACGCCCCTGCGCCGCCGCGCCCACGATGCAAAAGGACGTTCTGCATGACTCAATCCCGTATTTCGTTTTCCTCGATCGATGCCGAACCGATATCCATCGATACCGACTGCCTGATCATCGGCTTGTCGCATGCAGCCGACCTGCCCGACTGGGCACGGCCGCTCGACGCAGCCACCGGCGGCCTGCTGCAGCGCCTGCATGACGCTCACGAGTTGCCGACCTCCGCAGGCGGCAGCCTCATGCTGCACGAACCCGAAGGCCTTTCGGCGCATCGCCTGTTGGTCATCGGCACCGGCAAGCCGGGCAAGTGGAGCGAGCACGTCTATGCCGCGGTCACTCGTGCGGCCGGAAAAGCGGTGCGGGCCAGCCGGGCACGCAGCGCGCACTGCCTGCTGCCGCTGCTCGAGGTGCCCGGCCGCGATGCGCAGTGGACCACGCTGCAGGCCGCGATCGGCCTGGACCACGGCGACTACATCTACACCGCGACCAAGACGCCGCGCACGGAAGACGCGCCGCCGACCGAATCGGTTTCGCTGCCGTCCGTCGACGGCATCGACGCGGTGCTGAGCCACGCCGATGCGATCAACGCCGGGGTCCGCACTGGGCGCGACCTGGCCGACCTGCCGCCGAACATCTGCACGCCCGCCTACCTGGCCGAGCGCGCCACCCAGCTCGCCGAGGAAATCGACGGTCTCGAAGTCGAGGTGCTCGAAGAACACGCGATGATCGAGCTGGGCATGAACGCGCTGATGGCCGTCGGCAAGGGCAGCGTCAATCGGCCCCGCCTGATCCGGCTGCGCTGGAGCGGCGGCAGCGGCGCTCCGTACGCGCTGGTAGGAAAGGGCGTGACCTTCGACACCGGCGGCATTTCGCTGAAGCCACGCGAACTGATGGAGCAGATGAAGTTCGACATGGGCGGCGCCGCAGCGACCATCGGCGCGCTCGAGGCGGTCGCCCGGATGAAGCTCCCGCTGAACGTCGACGGCGTGGTCGCGGCGGTCGAGAACATGCCCGACGCCAACGCCTACCGGCCCGGCGACGTGATCACGTCGATGTCCGGAAAGACCATCGAAGTCCACAACACCGACGCCGAGGGCCGGATGATCCTGGCCGACGCGCTGACCTGGACCGAACGCAACAGCAAGCCGGCCGCAATGGTCGACATCGCGACGCTGACCGGCGCCTGCGTGGTCGCGCTGGGCCACCACGCCAGCGGCATCATGACCCGCAACGACGAACTGGCCGAGCAGCTGCTCGCCGCCGGTCTCGAGGCATCCGACCGCGGCTGGCGCCTGCCGCTCTGGGACGAGTACCAGAAACAGATCGAAACGCCGTTCGCCGACATGAAGAACATCGGCGGCATGCCGGCCGGCTCGATCACCGCCGGCTGCTTCCTGTCGCGCTTCGTCGAAGACACGCCCTGGGCGCACGTCGACATCGCCGGCTCGGCCTGGCAGTGGGGCAAACCGGAAAGCGCCACCGGGCGTCCGGTCGGTCTGCTGGTCCGCTGGCTGATCGATCGCGCAGGCTGACGCGCCCGGCGATGCGCATCGATTTCTACGAACTGTCCGGCCGCTTCCAGGACCCGCTGGAAGTAGCCGCGGTGCTGGTCGGCAAGGCCTGGCCGGACCTGGCCGACATCGTGCTGGTCGCACCGCGCGGCGTGCTCGCCGAGCTCGACGATCGACTCTGGCGCAAGCCGGCCGGCCGTTTCCTGCCGCACGGCATCGATGACGAGACCGCGCCGATCCGACTGGTCGAACAGGCGCCGGATCGGGCCTCGCTACTGATCAATCTCGACCCGGCGGCACCGCTGCCGCGGGGTCGCTACGACCGGGTGCTCGAACTGGTACCGGCCGACGAAGACGCGCGGCCGCGGCTGCGGCAGCGCTGGAAGGATTGGCAGGCCGCCGGCGCCGAACTGCACCACCATGTACTGAACTGACGCCCACCGGACAGACGATCCGGACCCGTCCGGCGGCCCGCCCGCGGTCGGCTCGCAGTACCATTGACGTTTCAAATAGCGAACCCGACCGGCGGCCCTTGCCCGGCCGCCCCGACGCCATGGAAACGACCTACGATCCCGAACGCATCGAAGCGCACTGGTATCCCGCCTGGGAACAGGCCGGCTGCTTCGAACCCTCCGGCGAGGGCCGGCCCTACGCCATCCTGCTGCCGCCGCCGAACGTGACCGGCACGCTGCACATGGGGCACGCGTTCCAGCACACCCTGATGGACTGCCTGATCCGCGCCCACCGGATGAAGGGCTTCGACACGCTGTGGCAAGTCGGCGTCGACCACGCCGGCATCGCCACCGAGATGGTCGTCACCCGGCAGATCGAGGCCGAGGGCGGCAAGCGCGACGACTTCACCCGGCAGCAGTTCATCGACCGCGTCTGGCAGTGGAAGCAGGAATCGGGTTCGACGATCACCTCGCAGATGCGGCGGCTGGGGGCATCGGCCGACTGGTCGCGCGAACGCTTCACGATGGACGACGACTTGTCCGAGGCCGTGGTCGAGACCTTCGTCCGTCTGCACGCCGAGGGCCTGATCTACCGCGGCCCGCGGCTGGTCAACTGGGACCCCGTGCTCAAGACGGCCATTTCCGACCTGGAGGTCGTCAACAGCGACGAGCAGGGCCACCTGTGGTCGATCCGCTATCCGCGCACCGATGGACAGGGGGACGTGATCGTTGCGACCACCCGGCCCGAGACGCTGCTCGGCGATGTCTGCGTCGCGGTTCATCCGGACGACGAGCGCTACACCGACCTGGTCGGCAAGACGGTCAAGCTGCCGCTGACCGACCGCGAGATTCCGGTGGTAGCCGACGACTACGTCGATCCCGAGTTCGGCACCGGCTGCGTGAAGATCACGCCGGCCCACGATTTCAACGACTGGGACGTCGGCGCGCGGCACGACTTCGAACCGATCAACATCTTCACCCCCGAGGCACGGATCAACGACGGCGCTCCGGAAGCCTACCGCGGGCTGGACCGCTTCGCGGCGCGCAAGCGCATCGTCGACGACCTGAAGAGCCATGGCCTGCTGGTCGAAGAGAAGCCGCACGCGATGGTCGTGCCGCGCGGCGACCGTTCCGGCCAGGTCATCGAGCCTTATCTGACCGACCAGTGGTTCGTGAAGATGGACACGCTGGGCAAGCTCGGCCTCGACACCGTCGAGAACGGCGACGTCGAGTTCGTGCCCGGCAACTGGATCAACACCTACCGCCACTGGATGGAGAACCTGCAGGACTGGTGCATCAGCCGCCAGCTCTGGTGGGGTCACCGGATTCCCGCCTGGCACGACGAAGCCGGCAATGTCTACGTGGGCCGCAGCGAATCGGAAGTCCGCGAGAAGCACGGCATTGCAGACGGTAAGGCCCTGCAGCAGGACCCGGACGTGCTCGAGACCTGGTTCTCCTCGGCGCTGTGGGCACATTCGACGCTGGGCTGGCCGGACCCCGAGCGGATGCAGTCGCAGGGCTACGACCGCTATCTCCCGAGTTCGGTGCTGGTGACCGGCTTCGACATCATCTTCTTCTGGGTCGCCCGGATGATCATGATGACCGGCCACTTCACCGGCAAGGTGCCGTTCGAGCAGGTCTACATCACCGGACTGATCCGCGACCGCGACGGCCAGAAGATGTCGAAATCCAAGGGCAACGTGCTCGACCCGATCGACCTGATCGATGGCATTGCGCTCGACGACCTGGTGGCCAAGCGCACGCATGCGCTGATGCAGCCGCAGATGAAGGCGGCGATCGACAAGCACACCCGCGATGAATTCCCCGACGGCATTCCGGCCTTCGGCGCCGATGCGTTGCGATTCACCTTCACCGCACTGGCCGGCCACGGCCGCGACATCAAGTTCGACCTGTCGCGCTGCGAGGGCTACCGGAACTTCCTGAACAAGCTCTGGAACGCATCGCGCTTCGTGTTCATGAACATCGGCGAGGACGCGCTGCCCGAAGCGCCGGCCGACGACGTGATCTCGCGCTGGATCCGTTCTTCGTTGTCACGGACGATCGAGAGCGTGGACAAGGCGCTGGCCGACTACCGCTTCGACCTGGCGGCGCAGGCCTTGTACGAATTTACCTGGAACCAGTTCTGCGACTGGTACCTGGAGCTGGCCAAGCCGGCGCTGGCCGACGACGCCGATCCGGCGGTCGCCGCCGGCACCCGGCGCACATTGGCCGAAGTACTCGACGCCCTGCTCCGGCTGCTGCACCCGTTCGTGCCATTCGTTACCGAGGAGATCTGGCAGAAACTCAGGGGCCCGCTGGCGATCGACGAGCCGTTCCTGGCCGGCGCCGCCTGGCCGGACGGCAGCGCGATCGACGACGAGGCAGAAGCCGACGCCGAGTGGCTGAAGACCGTGGTCTCCGGCATCCGCTCGGCGCGCACCGAGCTGGGGCTCGCGCCTGGCAAGCCGATGCCGCTGATGGTCCAGAACGCGACCGAGGCCGACCTCGACCGCTTGCGGCGCTTCGACGGCCTGATCCGCCGCCTGGCCCGACTGGAATCGATCGAGACCGTCGCCGCCGACCGCGATACGGCCGACTGCGCGGTGCAGCTGGCCGGTGAGATGCGGCTGCTGATCCCGCTGGCCGGCCTGGTCGACCTCGGCGAGGAGATCACTCGCCTGGAAAAGCAGCTCGAGCGCGAGCGCAAGGGCGAGCAGGTCGCGAGCAACAAGTTGGCCAACGAACGCTTCGTCGCCAATGCACCTGCCGCAGTGGTCGACAAGGAACGCCAGCGCCTGGCCGAGCATTCGGCCAGGGTCACCGAACTGGAAACCCAGCTCGAGAAACTCCGGGTGCTGATCTGAGGAAGATCGAGCGCTCGACCGGACCCGTCGGCCGGGCGCAAACCGCGCCGTGAACGGCGTAGGATGACCGTTCATTCGGAGGGAGTCCCGAATGGCCTTGACCGAAGCCAGATGGACGCAAGTCGCTGAGTGGTTCGACCGACTGGCCGACCTGACCGGGCCGGAGCGTGACCGCGTCCTGGAGGGGCGGCACCTGCAGCCCGAGATCCGCGGGCTGCTGGACCAGCTGCTGAACGCCCATGACGCGCCGGAGCCGGCGCTGATCGACCAGACCGTGAACGTGCTCGCCGGCCAACTGCTCGGCGACGATGACGCCACGCCGCCACCGGCCGACTGGACCGGCGTGAGGATCGGCCACTGGCGCGTCACCGGCGAGCTGCAGCGCGGCGGCATGGCCACTGTGGTGCTCGCCGAACGCGACGACGGGCAGTACGAACGCCAGGTCGCCCTCAAGGTCCTGCACGCGACCCGCAGCGACGGCGAATCCGGCCGGGGCAGCCGCGACTCGCTGGAACACGAACTGCGCCTGCTCGCCGGCCTGGCGCATCCCGGCATCGTCCACCTGCTCGATGGCGGAGTCAGCGACGAAGGCTGGCCGTACCTGGTCATGGAGTACGTCGAGGGCGAGCCGATCGATGCCTGGTGCGATCGGACCGGCGCCACGCTGGAGACCCGTATCGAGCTGCTCCGCCAGGTCGCGTCCTCGGTGGCTCATGCGCATGCCCGGCTGGTCGTGCATGCCGACCTGAAGCCGAACAACGTGCTGGTCGATGCCAACGGCCGGGCCCGGCTGGTCGATTTCGGCATCGCCCGGCTGACGGATCGCGATGACGAAAACCGTCTCCGGGCGCGCCTGCACTGTTCGCCGGCCTGGGCCGCACCGGAACAATTGAGCGGTGCGCCGCCGCGCGTGGCCACCGACATCCACGGCCTCGGCATGCTGATGTACCGCCTGCTGACCGGCCGGCCGCCGCGCTCGGCCAGCGCGGCGACGCGGGCGTTGCTGGGCCGGCCGCTGGAACCCTCGCCCGGCCGGCCGTCGGACCATCCCGACCCGCGCTGCCCCGCGGCACGACTGCGCGGCGATCTCGACGCGATCTGCGTGACCGCAACCGCCGAAGATCCCGAGCAGCGCTACGGGTCGGCCGAGGCGTTCGAGCGCGACCTGGCCGCCTGGCAGGCACAGCGCCCGGTGCGCGCCCGGCCGATCGGCGCGGCGAATCGGTTCGGCAAGTGGCTGCAGCGCAATCGAGGCGTCGCCGCGGCCAGCGCGATGGCCATCATTTCACTGATCGGAGGAACCGGAGTGGCCACGTGGCAGGCGCTGCGTGCCCAGAACGAGGCGGCCACCGCGATCCGCCAGGCGGATCGCGCAGAGACGATCAAGAACTTCCTGGTGACGATGTTGACCTCCGCCGATCCCTGGCGCGCCGGCGGCTACGAACTGGACATGCGCGACGTGCTCCGGCAAGGCAGTCTCCAGATCGAAAACGAGGCTGCGATGGATCCGGCCACTCGGGTGGATCTGTTGCTGACCCTGGGCGACGTCCAGGTCGGGCTGGGCTGGCACGACGAAGCCGGCCAGGAACTCGAGCGCGCCAGGAACGTGCTCGATGCACACCCGGAGTTGCCGGCCCTTCTGCGCGCACGACTCTGGATGGAGCGCGCCGTGCTGGAGGGCTCGCGCAAGAACTACGCGGCACAGCGTGCGGCACTGGACCGCATGGACGCGGTGCTGCCGCCCCCCGATTCCGAGGAGGCGCGGCGGCTTCATCTGCGCATGTGGACCGAGTCTGCAAGCGCCCATGCCAACGAGAACCGGCCCGAGGCCATGGCCGCCGCGATCGAGCGAGCCGAGACGCTCATGTCAGCAATGGATGATCCACCGCTCGACGTGCAGAGGATCCTGCAGGCGGCTCGCGTGAATCTGGCCTACAACCAGGGCGACCTCGAAACGGCCTACTCGGCGGCGCTCGGGAACCTCGAAATCCAGCGTCGAATGGGCAGCGCCGAGGCAACCAACATGGTGACCACCCTGTCCAACCTGGCCGCGGTGGCCGCCCAGCTCGGCCGGCTCGACGAGGCACTGGCCCATGATCGCGATGGACTGGAACTCGCCCTCAGGGTCTTTCCCGAAGGCCATCCGCGCATCGCACGCGCCCGCTACTCGCTGGGCGACACGCTCCGACAGCGCGCTCGGTTCGACGAGGCGCTGGCCTTGCTCGACGATGCCGCTGCGGCACAGGATCGGCCCGGCCTGGAGATCGAGCGCGCGTTGACCGACCTGACCCGGGCGCGCACCCTGCTCGCGCTGGGTCGGGGGGAGCGCGCTGCCGAGGTCGCGGTGGATGCGCGCGAGGTCCTGGCCGACACCTGGGGACCGACCTCGCTGGCGGTCATCCAGATGTTCGACGTCGAACTCGCGGGACGCGCGCTCGCCGACACCGATCCCGCGATCCTCGATGACCTGGTGGCGCGCGCCCGAGAGCGACTCGGCACGATGGACGCGCCGGCACGATGGCATTCGCTCGCCCAGGCACTGCGCTGGCGCATCGCGCGGATCGCGCTGGAGCGCGGCGACCGCGCCACGGCGCAGGCCTTGATCGACGAGGCGGCCCGGGCGACGGAGAACGCGGCACGACACCCGTCGACCCAGCTGCGCTTGCTGGGCCTGCGACTCAGGCTGGCTGCCGACGGTGCCGGTGATCCGCTGATCAAACGCATCGAACGCGAGCTGGCCGACGCGGCCGCGGCCGATGACGCGCGCGCCTATGCGCTCTGCAGTGCGGCCGTCCACGCAGCGACCCGCGAACCGGACCACCATGCCGCCCTTCTCGATCGACTCGATGCACTCGCCACATCCGGCGGCCTGTCGCACGAGGGGCTTCAGGACGTGCACTGCATCGAGGCACACCCACCGTCGGATGGAATCGAGACCACGCTCGGCTCGGCGCGCGAATCGCGACGCTGACCACGGGCCGCGGTCGCGTCAGTCGTAGAGCGCTTCGAACTCGTTTCCGGTGATCCGGGCCAGGCCCTGCTCGTCGAGCTGCATCCAGGCCGCGCGCCAACGCTCCTTGTCGCGCACCAGCGGCGCGATAAATCGGGTGCAGGTGTCTTCGATGATGGAATCGGTCAACCCATCGGGCGTTTCGCCGACGTGGCGGTACCAGATCTCCCGGGCGATCATCGGGTGTTCGATGCACAGTCGCGCGCTCTCGGACACCACCCCGACTACGCGCTCGATCACCTCGGGATGACGCTTCATGAACGCCGCGCCGGTGAACAGTTCGAACGCCGCGAGGTTCTCCAGTCCGACCGAGCGGGTCGACAGGAACCGCGCATCGACCTGTCGCTCGATCGCCTCGACACCTTCGAGATTGGCAAAGCAGGGCCAGGCCGCCTCGAAGCCCGCGTGAAGATTCTCGATGTGCTGGAAGCCGGCAGCGGTCGTCCGGATCTGGTCGAGACCGATCGACGGGTGATGCGACTCGAACCAGCGACGCAGGATCTGGATCGCGATCGTCGCGCTCAAGCCGCGCCCATTCGGGACAGCCAGCCGGATCGCGTCACCGGCCGCCAGTTTCTCCATCGCGGAATTCAGGACCAGGACGCCGCCCTCGGTCTCGAAGAAGCAGCCCAGCGCGCGCAGCCCGGGACGCGGGGCGTCCAGCATGTGCAGCGGGGTGCTGCAGGCCAGGTCGATCTCGCCGGCGGCCGTCGCGTCCAGTCCAGCTTCGTGATTGACCAGCTCAACCTCCAGGCCGGCCTCGCCGAATCCGCCCTGGTCGATGCCGACGATCAGCGGCAGGTGGTTCGGGGTCTGAAAACCCTCGAGGGCAAGTCGGATCTTCATGTCCGGTCACTCCGGGGGCAGGGAATCAGCTCGTAGACCACGCCGGCCCGCGCCCGGACCCGGATCGGGCGGGGCTCGAGCCCCATGTCGAAGGTCTCGCTCGATGGATCGGCGCGCGCGCTCTGATGCATGACCACCGTCGAACCCAGAGGGAGACCGGGATCGGCGCCCGCAATCCGGTGCATCGGCTCATGGAGGACGCCCCAGATCGGACCCAGCGTCGCGCCCTGGGCGGCGGCGAGCTCACCCGCCCGCCGGGTGGCTTCGCGGATCGACGCGACCCGGGCCTGCTCCTCGAGCTCCGCGCGATGCGTCTCGGTCAGCCCGAAGGTCGGACCGCGCATGGACGAGAACTCGAACTCGGCGAGCCGGTACTGCAACGCGTTCAACTGGTCGAAGTCGGCCACCCGGACCTCGAGGCCGAAGCTGCCGTAGTACCCGGCCGGCACGCGGCCCTCCTGCTCGCGACCGTACGTGCGATGCTCGCCGAAGGACATCGCTTCCAGTCGCTGGCTGTCGACGGCCGCGTCGAATTCGGCCAGCACGTCAAGAACGCGTTCGAGCAACTTGTCGATGCGGGCGCGAGCCGCGTCCGGCGTCGCCTCGACATGGCGCCCCGACAGCTTCACCACCGCGAAGTCCGGCGGCCGCTCGACTTCGGCGTCGGCGCTGGTGGAAATGAACGGGCCATCCGGCAGCGAGATGTCCCGCGCCGAAAGCGGCGTTGCAAGGCTCGAGGCCAGCACGAGCAGGATCAAAGATACGCGCATTACAGGCTCCACTTCGATCGAGGGTTTCAAGGTAGCCCGGCGGCGCCGACGATGCAATCGCGTTCACCGGCTGTCCGGCCGCCCGCTCACTCGTCGTCGAACCGGCCCAGCCGCTGCCGACGCCGATCGACCCGTAGCTCGAACACGTCGGGCCGCGAATAGTGCCCGGCCGGATCGAAGGACTGGCGTGCTCTGCGAACCGTTGCCGATTCGAGATCGACCACGAACACACCGGCCTCGTCGAGCACCGGCTCGAGCAACCATTCGCCGTCGGGCCCGGCGATGCAGGAGCCACCGCGCGCCCACGGCAGGTCGGCGGCGGCCCGGCCCAGCGCATCGGACTGCGGCAGTGCAGCGATCGCCTCGTGCGGCAGGTCCTCGCGACGCAGCAGACCGGACACCGACAGCACGAAGCTGCGTCCTTCGCGGGCGATGTGGCGGGTGATGTCGACGGTGTTGTGCGGGTTGCCGGGCCAGATCGCCACGTGCAGGTCCTCGCCCTGCGCCTGGAGGCTGGCTCGCGCCAGCGGCATCCAGTTCTCCCAGCAGTTCAATGCGCCGACCGTGAACCCGTCCAGCGGCCAGGTCCGCAGGCCCTGCCCATCGCCACTGGCCCAGACCAGCCGCTCCTCGTAGGTCGGCACCAGTTTCCGATGGGCTGCGCGGATCGCTCCGTCGGGGCCGATCGAGACGGCCGTGGCGTACACGCTGTCGCCGCGCTCGGCGGGTCGTTCCAGCACGCCGAGCACTACGCCGATGCCGCCGCGCCGCGCCGCATCGAGGACCGGACCGAGATCGCCGGCATCCAGGTCCACGGCCTGGTCGACGTAGTGAGCCCACAAGTCGGTCTGGACCGGCGACGCGAAACGCGCGCCGTCGGTCCGCTCCACCCAGAACGGATAGCCCGGCACCAGGCATTCACCGAACGCGACCAGCCGGGCGCTCTGCCCGGCGGCCTCGTCGATCGCGGCCACCACGCGATCGAGCGTCGCGTCGCGGTCGAGCCAGGCCGGCGCGATCTGCGCGGCGGCGACGCGCAGCGACGCGCTCACGGCCCGGACCGGCCTTCGGCTTCGTCGAGGTGGCGGACCATGACCAGCGCATCCTCGCGGCCATCGTCGGCTGGATAGTAGCCCGGCCGCTTGCCGATGGTCCGGAAGCCGTTCTTACGGTACAGTTCGACGGCCCGGGTGTTCGTCGGCCGGACCTCCAGGAACAACCGGCCGGCACGCAGCAGCTGCGCCTCGACCAGCGCGCCGTCGAGCAGCACCCTGGCCAGCCCGGCGCCACGGGCAACCGGCGCCACGCACAGGTTCAACAGGTGCGCCTCACCGGCACCGGCCGACAGGATCATGTAGCCGCCGAGTTCACCATCGACCTCGGCCACCCGGCAACAGTAGCCGACGCGCAGACAGTCGGCGAACACCCCGCGTGTCCAGGGAAACGGATACGACACCGCCTCGATGGCGTGAACCGCGTTCAGGTCGTCGCGCCGCATCGGGCGCAGCTCCACCCGGGGCTGAAGCACGGCCACCATCAGCGGACCTCCAGCAGCGGCCGCAGCGACCGCCACATCCGCTTGCGCGCTTCGGGCGACGCCACCAGTTCTCCGAGCGGCGGCAGGCTCAGCACCGCCGGATGCGCAGCCCCGGGACCGCCGAAGTCCAGCACCCACTCGATGCCGCGCTCGGCCCAGTCCTCGGCCGCCACGCCGGACTCGGCGCTGTCCGACCACTGGCCGAACCGGCACGCATCGGCACCGAGCAGGCCGCGCAGGTCGTCGAGCAGCGCCCGGACCTCGGGCCGCTCGGTACCCTCGCCGAGGAGCAGCCAGCGGCCGCGGCCCGGCGCCAGCCGAATCCGCGGAACCTCCGCCGACGGTGCCGACGGCGGCGATGCGTCGGCCGACACCCCGCCGGCCGAGCACTCGGAATGCTCGCGCAGCAGCCAGACGTCGACGCCCAGCGCGCGCAGGCGTCGCAGCCGACCGGCATCGAGACGAGTCCCGCTCCTGCTCATCGCCGCAGCCTCCGCTTGCGCTGCTGGTATCGCCCGTGCAGGGTCAGCGCGATGCCGGAGGCCACGTACAGCACACCGATCGTGAACAGCACGGCGGGCACGTCGATCGCCAGCAGCACGATCAGGACCAGCAGCAGGAAGATCCAGGCGATCGGCACCCGCTTCTCGCGCGCGGCGCCGCCCTTGAAGCTTGCGTAACGGACCCGGGAGACCATCAGCGTGCCGAGCATCACGGTCAGCACCAGCATCGGCCAGGCGACGGACTCGGCCTCGATCCCGCGACTTTCGAGAAACCAGATCGTCGAGACCAGCGTGCCGGCTGCGGCCGGGCTGGCCAACCCCTGGAAGAAACGCTTGTCGGCGACGCCGGCCTGGCTGTTGAATCGCGCCAGCCTCAACGCGCCGCAGGCAGTGTAGAAGAACGCCACCAGCCAGCCGAGCTTCTCGCCGAGCGGCCCCGAGAGCTGCAGCGTGGACAACGACCAGCTCCAGACCAGCAGCGACGGTGCGAGGCCGAACGAGATCAGGTCCGACAGGCTGTCGTACTGGACGCCGAACTCCGACTGGGTTCCGGTCAATCGGGCCACGCGGCCGTCGAGACCATCGAGAACGCCGGCGATGACAACGGCAACGCAGGCCGGCACGATCTGCCCCTGGACGCCGGCGATGATCGCGTAGAAGCCGGCCATCAGCGCGGCCGTGGTCAGCGCGTTCGGCAACAGATAGGCACCGCGGGCCAGCGGGCCTGGGCTGCCGTTGGAATTGTCGCTCGGGGGGGGAGTCACGCCGGGGCTGGCCTCGCTCGGGAATTCGGAAGAATCCAGGGACGCGCCCCGGACGGGTATCGTAAACCGACCCGCCGCGGCTTGCATCCGTCGCCGCAACCTCGCTACTCTGTCTCCTTACATCATGACCAACTATGGGCGGTACGAGATGAACATCCTGAAGATTGCCGGGCTGGCACTGCTGCTGGCCGCATCGACGTCTGGATGGGGGCAGACCTACTTCAAGTGGACCGACGACGAAGGCACCACGCACTTCACCGCCAGCCCTCCCCCCGACCGCCCGTACGAGACGGTCAACACCTCGATCAGCGTAGTGACGCCGTCGGCTCCGTCCGCATCACGCGAGGACGCCGAGGGCGAAGCCGAGGGCGCGCCGACCGAGGAGGCCGCGATGCCGCGACGCGGTGAGCCGGACCCCGAGGTGGTCGCGGCGCGCTGCACGCAGGCTCGGGAGAATCTCTACTGGCTCGAAAACCGCCGCCGGATCGAGGTCGAGCGGAGCGACGGCACGGTAGAGATCGTCGAGGGCGAAGCGCGAGAAGCGCAGATCGCCGAGACCCGGGCGTTCATCGAGGAGTGGTGCGAAGACAACGGCTGACGTCCGGCGCAGCCGCCCGCTGCTCGCCTGGCGCCGTTCGAACCGCTGTCGGTAACTGGTAGACTTGCGCGCTTGTCCGTGCCGCAGACCCGTGCCCATGAAGACCAGCGCGTTCCACCTCGCCACGCAGCGTGAAGTCCCTGCCGATGCCGAAGTCGCCAGCCACCGGCTGATGCTCCGGGCCGGCATGATCCGCAAGCTGACCGCCGGCATCTATACCTGGACGCCGCTCGGCCTGAAGGTGCTGCGCCGGGTCGAACAGGTGGTGCGCGAGGAGATGGATGCCGCCGGCTGTCTCGAGGTGCTGATGCCGTCGGTCCAGCCCTCGGAGCTGTGGAAGGAAACCGATCGCTGGGACACCTTCGGCCCGCTGCTGCTGAAGATGACCGACCGGGCCGGCCGCGAGTACGCCTTCGGTCCGACCCACGAGGAAGTCATCACCGAATTCGCCCGCGCCGAACTTCGCTCCTACAAGCAGCTGCCGATCTGCTTCTATCAGGTCCAGACCAAGTTCCGCGACGAGATCCGGCCGCGCTTCGGCGTGATGCGAGCCCGCGAGTTCCTGATGAAGGACGGCTACTCGTTTCACATGGACGAGAACGATCTCGACGACTTCTATCGGGTCATGTACCAGACCTACACCCGGATCTTCGAGCGCCTCGGACTCGAATTCAAGGCGGTGACCGCCGACTCCGGCAACATCGGCGGCGCGACCAGCCATGAATTCCACGTCCTCGCCGACTCCGGCGAAGACGTCATCGCGCATGTCCAGGGCGGCGGCTACTCCGCCAACGTCGAACTGGCCGAGGCCGTGTGCACCGACGAGCGCGCTGCGCCGAGCGAAGACCTGCGCACCGTCGACACCCCCGATGCGGTCACCATCGACGACCTGGTCGACCAGTTCGGCGTGCCGATCGAAACGACGATCAAGACGCTGGTCGTGGAAGCCGCCGAGGACCAGGAAGTCCCGCTGATCGCGCTGCTGGTGCGCGGCGACCACGAACTGAACGCGGTCAAGGCCGAAAAACTGCCTCGGGTGGCCAGTCCGCTGGTGATGGCCGACGAAGAGGCGATCCGCAGAGCAATCGGCGCCGGCCCCGGCAGCCTCGGACCGGTCGGGCTGCCGATCCCGATGGTCGCCGATCGCGCGGTCGCCACGCTGAGCGACTTCTCGGCCGGCGCCAACGTCGACGGCCGGCACCACTTCGGCATCAACTGGGAGCGCGACGTGCCGCTGCCCGGGGTGGCCGACCTGCGCAACGTGAAGGCCGGCGATCCGGCGCCCGACGACTCCGGCGAACTGTCGCTGATCCGCGGCATCGAGGTCGGCCACATCTTCCAGCTCGGCACCAAGTACTCCGAGGCCATGAACGCCGTGGTCATGGACGAGAACGGCCGCGGCCAGCACCCGTGGATGGGCTGCTACGGCATCGGCGTCTCGCGCATCGTGGCCGCCGCCATCGAACAGAACCACGACGAACGCGGCATCATCTGGCCGGAACCGCTGGCGCCGTTCAGCATCGCGATCCTGCCGCTGAACCACCAGAAGTCGACCCGGGTGAAGGAATTCGCCGATACGCTGTACGACAGCCTCACCGCGGCCGGCATCGACGTGCTGATGGACGACCGCCCGCTGCGTCCCGGCGTGATGTTCGGCGACGTCGAGCTGCTCGGCATCCCGCACGCCCTGGTCATCGGCGACAAGGGCCTGGACCAGGGCATCGTCGAATACCGCAAGCGCGGTGGCGAAGGCGGCGAGGTGAAGCTGGACGAGGTCGAGGCCTTCGCGCTCGAGCTCGCCGGGAAAGGCTGATAGACGAAAGACCTTTACCGCAGATTGCGCAGATGAACGCAGATTGAAACCGGCGATTCGACTGTCAAGCTCCGGTCCGGTGCAGCGTCGGCTTGAAAAATGAAGTTCCGTGCGGCCGGCCTTTCAGCGCGCACTCAGGTCATCACGCGCATGACTGAGCTTTGAACGATCGAACCCGCTCGACCTGCTGACGCGCGATAGGCAACAACCGTCTTCCTACCGTCTTTACCTGCGTTCAACTGCGTCCATCCGCAGTCAATCGTCTTTTCGAATTCCGCCCGTGAACCCGGACATCCATCGACTCGAACGACCGGATGAATGCCCATGTGGGGTGCTGACCCGAAAAGGTTTTCAATCTGCGTTCATCCGCGTTCATCTGCGGTAAAAAACGCTTTTCACCGTTCAGGAACCCTCAGGACCCCCATCCACCGAGCGCATCCAGACATCTCGCTGCGGGAACGGGATCTCGATGCCGGCGTTGTTCAGTTCCTTGTAGATCTTCATGTACAGCTGATGGCTGACCAGCCCCCGCAGGGCGGGCTGCTTGACCCAGCACAGCAGCTCGAAGTCCAGCGAGGAATCGCCGAAACCGCGCATCCGGACACGAGGCTTCGGGTCCTGGACCACGGTCTCGTGTTGCAGCGCGATCTTCTCGAGCAGCTCGACGACATCGTCGACGTCGGAGCCATAAGCGACGCCCACCTTGATCCGGATGCGGAACCGCTCCCAGCGGCCGCCGGACTCGTTGACGACCTTGGCGTTGGCCATGGCCGAGTTCGGCATGATGATCTCGACGTCATCGCGGGTCAGGATGCGGGTCGAGCGCATGCCGACCTTGGTGACCTCGCCACGCTCGCCGGTATCGAAGACGATGTAGTCGCCGACCTTGTAGGGAGTATCGGCAATGATGAAGAAGCCGGCGAACAGGTTGGCCAGCGTCTCGCGGGCCGCAAAGCCGACCGCGATACCGAGCACACCGGCCGAGGCCAGCCAGGCCGTCGGGTCGATGTTCCAGACGATCAGCAGCGCATAGGCCGCCGCGCCGATGACCAGCACGTTGGCCAGCAGGTCGAACAGCGGCATCGTCCGCTCTTCGACGATCTGGTAGCGGTCGCGCAGCGCGGCCAGGACCTTCAGGCCGATGTGCGCGGCCCGCATGCCGCTTCGCATCAGCTGCAGGATCAGCAAGGTGACCAGGATCCGCGTGGTGATGGTCTCGACGGTCTCGGGGAGCCCCAGCACCTGGATCGCTGCCACCAGCGCCAGGTAGCCGATCAGGAATGCGCCGACGTTGGCGATGACGCGCAGCATCTGCTCGGCCAGTTCGCCAGGCAGCGGGCGCACCAGCCGCCCGATGGTATGCAGCAGGATCAATCGGACGATGATGGCGACGCCGATCCCGACCAGCGCCACGACCGCGGCCAGCGCCAGCGGGTAGGCCGCCAGGAACTCCCAACCGGGATGCAGCGCAGCCGGAACCCAGGCGGGAACATCCACACCGGTATTCGCAGCCGCCTGCTCGCTCATGACTGGGCCTCCGGACCGAGATGGGCCGCGCCGCGTTCGGCGGCCAGGGCGACCTGGCGCGCGCGCTCGCGCAGCCCGGCCAGGCGGTCGTCATCGAAGATCTCACCACAGGCCGTGCAGCGCCGGCGCTCGATCGGCGGCATGCCGCGGGCGTCGAGGCCTTCGGCCGGACGTCGACAGCCGATGCAGACGACCCGGCCGGTCGGCTTCAGGTCGGCGTCGATGCTGACCCGGTCGTCGAACACGAAACATTCGCCGCGCCAGCGCGACTGTTCGGCTGGCACCTGCGCGAGGTAGCCGAGAATCCCGCCGTGCAGCTGGAAGACCTCGCCGAAGCCTTCCTGCTCGAGCCACAGGCTGGCTTTCTCGCAGCGGATTCCACCGGTGCAGAACATCGCCACCGGGCGGCGCCGATCAAGGTGACTGCGGGCCCAGTCCTTGAACTCGGTGAAGCTGCTGGTGCCGGGATCGACGGCGCGCTCGAAGCTGCCGATCGTGTATTCATAGTGATTCCGGGTATCGACGACCTGGACGTCGTCCCGGGCCAGGAGATCATTGAATGCGAGCGGGTCCAGCGCCCGCCCCCGATCGTTCCCCGAGGGCCGGGTTTCGGGATCGAACGTGACGATCTCGGGCTTGACACGGACCTTCAGCCGACGGAACGGCGGCTCGGTTACCGCCTGGCGATTGACCAGCGGCGCGTCGATGCCGAGATGATCGGCCAGCCAGCCGAGCCAGGCATCCAGCGCCTTCGGCGCGCCGTAAAGACTGAAGTTGACGCCTTCGGGCGCGAGCAGCACGGTGCCGCGCAGGCCGAGCCGATCGCAGGCCTTGCGCGCTCGTTCGCGGGTCAGCGGCAGGGCATCGAGCGCGCGGAACTGGTAACCGGCGATCAACTCGAACGACGGCTCGCAGTCCTGTTCAGCCGCCGCTCGGCCTTCGGCATCTGCAGTCCTGGAGTGCGGTCCGGTCATATCGGCATTGTACCCAGCCGGGCCCGGGGCCCGGCCGGTCGTCGCGAGTTCAGCGATAGGTCTTGAGCCGGCCGGCCTTGTAGTCGGCCCAGTAGATCCTGAGTTCGCGCTTGACCACCGGGGCCAGCAGGTACACGCCGATCAGGTTCGGCAGCGCCATGGCCAGGATCATCGCGTCGGCGAAGTTCATCACCGAGGCCAGGTTGATCGACGAGCCGACGACCACGGCGGCCAGCACGATGCCCTTGAAGACAAGCTCCTTGCTCTGCCCCTCGCCGAACAGGTAGGTGAACGACTTCAGTCCGTAGTACGACCACGAAATCGTGGTCGAGAACGCGAACATCAGGACCGCGACCAGCAATACGATCGGGAACCAGTCGAAGGCCTCGCCGAAGGCGCGCGAGGTCAGCGCCACGCCCTCGATCGTGCTGCCTTCGGCCAGCGAGCCGGTGATGATGATCACCAGCGCCGTGATGGTGCAGACCACGACGGTATCGATGAACGGCTCGTAGAGCGCGACCAGCCCTTCGGTGACCGGCTTGTCGGTGCGAACCGCCGAGTGCGCGATCGCCGCCGAGCCGACGCCGGCTTCGTTGGAGAATGCCGCGCGCCGGAACCCGAGGATCAGCACGCCGATGAAGCCGCCGTAGATGCCCTCCGGGTCGAACGCGCCGTGGATGATGGCGGCGAATGCAGCCGGCACCTGGTCGACGTTCAATCCGATCACGAGCAGCCCCGAGGAAACGTACAGGATCGCCATCAGCGGGACGATCTTCTCGGTGACCCGGGCAATCGATCTGATGCCACCGATGATCACCAGCCCGACCAGTGCCGCGATGACCAGCCCGAACAGCCAGCCGTAGCCATTCAGCGCACTGCTCTCGCCGCCGGTGACGTTGACCAGCTGGCTGAAGGCCTGGTTGGTCTGGAACATCGCGCCGGCTCCCAGCGCCCCGCCGATGCAGAACACCGCGAAGACCACCGCCAGCACCTTGCCGAACAGCTTGAGTCGCGGGTACTCGGCCGCGAGCCCTTTGCTCAGGTAGTACATCGGCCCGCCGGACACCGTGCCGTCGGCGTACTCGTTGCGGTACTTCACGCCCAGCGTGCACTCGACGAACTTGGTGCTCATGCTGAACAGGCCGGCCAGGACCATCCAGAACGTCGCCCCCGGGCCGCCGATGGAGACCGCCAACGCGACGCCGGCGATGTTGCCCAGCCCCACCGTTCCGGACAGTGCAGTGGCCAGCGCCTGGAAATGGGTCACTTCGCCGGCCGCGTCGGGCGACGTGTAATCGCCCCGCACCAACCGGAAGGCGTGCTTCATCGCTCGCAGGTTGATGAAGCCGAAGTAGAACGTGAAGACCAGTGCCGCAACGACCAGCCAGGCGACGATGAACGGAATCCCCTGCTCGACGCCCGGGATCGGGATTTCCCAGAAGATCATCGCCGAGAGACCATCGGACAGCGGGGTGACGACGCGGTCGATCACGCTGTCGACGCCCTCCTGGGCGAACGCCGGCATCGAGGCCAGCAACGCGAACAGCGCAAGGCTGCAGCGAGATGCGTTCATGGTTCGTTTCCTTGGGAGACGGGAAGAGTCGGGGATCGCAGCAGTCGCGTTCACGGCACGACCAGCACCGGACACGGGGCCGACTGGACCAATGCAGCCGCCGTGCCGCCGAAGATGCGGGTCTTCATCGGGGTGTCCCCGGCACGCCCGATCACGATCATGGTCGCGTCGTGCTCCTCGGCGAGCTGGACCAGGGTCCGGGCCGGGTGACCGTGCCGGGCCATGCCTTCGGTCTTGATGCCGGCGCCGTTCAGCGCCTCGACGCGCGGCTCCAGGATTTTCGTCCGGGCCACGTTCAGTTCTTCTTCGCGGCGACGATGCCGCTCGGCGTTCTCCTGCGGCGTGGAGAAGGTGAACGGCGACCAGTTGATCACGTAGCAGACCAGCAGCTCGGCACCGGCAGCCCGGGCGTGCTCGCGCGCGACGTCCAGCGCGCGCTCGCCACAATCACTGCCGTCGATTCCGACGAGGAAACGGCTCATGGAAAATTCCTTTTCGCGACAGGATGCAAGCCGACAAAACTAACCAAGCCCCCGGGGATTTGCAAATCGGATCGTGAAGGGTTGCCGACGCTTGTTCGCCTGTCTCCTCGCAAACCTCACGTAAACGATTGATTTATCCAACCGATCGAGGGCATGATGACCTGGGTATCGGGGACCGTTTCGACCAAACTTCCGCGCGCTTCGGCGGTCTGAGCCTGACGATGGGACGCAATCCGCAAAATTCGAACTCGCTCCAGCTCGCTGCAGCCGCGCTTGCGCTCGGCCTGTCCGGCCTGTCGCCGCTGGCCGCGCAGTCGAACGAGCCGGCCCCCTGGCCCGGGTTCCAGGCCGTCGGGGCACCGGCTGGATCTGCGCGGTTCGACCCCGTGGTCGATCGCGTCATCGACCCGAGCATCCGTCCGGTCGTAGATCCGAACCCACGCCCCCGCCTCAGCGTCACTCTGACCGATCCGACCCGCGGCGTCTCGATGGCCGCACCCGATCCGGGACCTGCCTTCTCATGGTCGCTCGACGCCTGGGAGATGAACACCGCCAGCCTCGCGCACATCCGCTGCAGCCGGGCCACTCGTCGGCTGGAGTCGTTTCTTGTCGAGGATTGCCGGATCATCGACCAGCCGCTGCCGGCCGACGCTGGCAGCCTGATCCAGTTGCGCGGCCAGTGGATCGCCGCAACCGGGCTCCAGATCGGGGCCGGAGCGTTCACCGGGCGCGACGTGCCCGGAGCTGGGTTCCGACCACTGGTCGTCGATGCCGTGGACGCCGCGATCGATCCGCGCATCCCAGTCAGCGAGACCATCGAGGGCGTGAACATGAACGTCAGCTTCGGGCTGCACACCCGGCGCATCGGCGATCTCCTGCTCGACCTGCAGCTCGAACGCTATCGCCGCTCGCAGGCCGACTACTCGAGCGGCCTCGGCTTCACTCCGCTGATCGACGGAAGCCTGCCGAGGTCCGGGCTGGAAAGCAACGTCGAGACTGCGGGGCGCGTCGGCATCGGCTGGAGACTCAACCGCTTCCGCGCCGACCTGACCGGCCAGTACCGCGAACTGCCCTACTGGCTCGGCGAGGATGCGCGCGGCGAGGGGTTCTCGTCGTTCGATATCGAGCTGTCGTGGCGCGCCCCGGCCAATGCATCGATCAGCGTCGGCGTGACCAACGTGCTCGACCAACGTCCGGACACGGCCGATGCTGGCGATGCGTCGCTGGATGCCTCGATCGACCGGATCTACGGCCGAATTCCCTATGTCCGGTACAAGCACGACCTGTAGAATGCAGGTCCCCTGAGCAACGAGAGTCCGATCTGCCGTGAAACACATGCTTCCCGTGGCGCTGTTGCTGGCGCTGGTTTCTCCGCCGCTGCTCGCTCAGGACGAGATCGGCTTCTCCTCGCTCGAAGAACGCATGACCGCGGCCGAGTTCCGGGCCGCCGGTCTGGACAGACTGTCCGATCAGGAACTGGCCGCGTTGAACGACTGGATCCGGATGCGCTCTCTGGCCGAGCAGGAAGCGCTGGCGCTGGCCGAACAACAGCAGCAGCGCAGCGGGCCGGTCCCGATCGAGGACATGCCTGAAGAATCGTTCGAAGCGACCATCGTCGGGTCGTTCGACGGCTGGAGCGGCAAGACCGAGTTCGTGCTCGACAACGGAATGGTCTGGCAGCAGGTCGGCAACGACCGCTATACCACTGCCCCGATGGAAAATCCGACGGTGCTGATCCGACATGGACTGTTCGGCAACTGGACGCTCCAGGTCGAGGGCTACAACAAGCGAACCAACGTCGAGCGAATCCGCTGACCGATGCGGCTCAGCGGCCGCTGGACTTCGGACGAGCGAAGAACTTCAGCCAGACCAACCAGGCCCAGGCGGCCAGGTAGGCGACCAGCCCCACGCCCAGCAGCAGCGCAGCCGGGACCGGCGCCGGCAGGCCGAGCCCCTGGGGCGGCGCGAACCACCACCAGAGCATGCCGGCAACAACCAGCGTCATCGCCAGATAGGTGAAATTCCGAGCCCGGTAGGCGCGTGCCCGCCAGCGTCGGATTGCCAGTCGATCCCGCTGTTCCTCGGTCAGTTCGCCAACGGCAGCATGACAGGACGGGCAGGCGGTGGCCCTGGACGACATGCGCGCAGAGCAGGCGGGACAATGGATGATGGCCATGCGGGCTCCGAGATGGAGAAACGGCGCACGATCATACCTGACCGGCCGGGTCGTCCGCGTCGCGTTCCATCCGGTCCAGGTCGGGATAGAACGCCACCTCCACGACCAGGCCCGACCGGTCGCTACGGTTGCTGAAATCGATCGTCCAGTCATACAGGTCGCACAGGCGCTTGACGATCGACAGGCCGAGGCCCGATCCCTTTCCGCCCGAGCCGCTGCCGCGGAAATGCCGATCGAAAACGTGCGGAAGTTCTTCGTCGGGAATCCCGGGCCCGGTATCGACGATGCGGACCATGCCTGCGGCCACATGCATCTCGACCCGGCCCTCATGGGTGTAGCGCAAGGCGTTGCCGAGCAGGTTGCCGAGGACCACGGCGAGTACCGCCTCGGGAACGATCACGCTCAGCCGGGTCTCGTGGATCACTTCGAGCTCGACCGGACGCCCCTCGATCAACGGTCGGTAATTCTCGACGAGCTGATCGACCACTTCGCCGACATCCTGCTTGGTTGCTTCGCCGCCGGAGCCGCGCTCGGCCCGCACCAGGTGCAGTAACGCGGTCGTGATATCGGTGGACTGCCTGGCCGCACGAGCGATCCGGAGCAGACGCTGCCGGGTTCGATCGGGCAGGTCGGGCTGGCCCAGCAGCAGCTCGGTGGCGCCGGAAATGACCGCCAGCGGCGTGCGTAGTTCGTGCGAGACGTCGGCATTGAAGGCCTTGTCGCGCTCGACCAGGTCGTGCAGCTTCTCGGCATACTCGTCGACCACGGCAGCCAGCTGGCCAACCTCGTCGTCGGGGAACTGCCCGGCCAGGTCCAGCCGCCCTTCGGTGCCTTCAAGGGCTTCCAGCCGGCGGGCAAGATTGGAGACCGGCGCCATCACGCGCCCGGCCGACCACGTACCGAGCGCCAGCGACAGCAGCGAGAACAGCACCACCGCGCCACCCAGCGCCCAGAGCAGGCGCCGGGCCAGTTCCCGGTTCTCCGACACGTCGTAGGTCAGAAAGGCCCAGACGTCCGGGTCCTTGCGGATGGCCGCCTTGTAGACCGCACCGTCGTCGCGCACGTCGTGCACGCCGGTCGGCAGGTCGCGGAACGCGCTCGGCACGATCTCGGCGCGGCCCGGGCGGGTGACGTAGCCCTGGATTCGCGAGTAGAACGGCTCGACCAGCGACGGGTCCTGGCGGAATTCGATCAGGTACTGGTCGAGCTCCTGCTCCAGGGTCCGCGCGATCAACGCGTCCTCGAGCTGACTCTGCATCAGCAGGACTGCCGCGGCGAACAGCACGCTGAGCAGCGTGCCGAACAGCACGAACGACGTGATGATCCGGCTCTTGAGCCTATGCCGGTACGTCATCCGGATCGACGAGGCTGTATCCGATACCGTGCCGAGTGCGAATCATCGGCGTCTCGAAGGGTTTGTCGATGGCCGCGCGCAGGCCGTGGATGTGCACGCGCAGGCTGTCGCTGTCGGGCAGTTCTTCGCCCCAGACGTGGTGCTCGAGATCCCGGCGGGTGACCACCGCCGGCGAGGCCTTCATCAGTTTCTCCAGCAGCTTCAGGCCGATCGGGTTGAGATCGACCCGGATCCCGGCGCGCGATACCGTCAGGGTTTCCAGGTCGAAGTGCAGGTCGCCGACGTCCAGTTCGCGCGGCGCGATGCGTTGGCCACGTCGCGCCAGGACCTCCAGCCGGGCCTCGACCTCGCGCAGCTCGAACGGCTTGACCAGGTAATCATCGGCGCCGGACTCGAATCCGGCCAGCTTGTCGTCGAGCTGGTCGCGCGCGGTCAGCATGAGCACCGGCGTTTCCTTGCGACCTTCCTCGCGCAAGCGGCGGCACAGTTCGATGCCGTCCATCCCCGGCAGCTGGAGATCCAGCACCATGGCGTCGAATTCGTGGGCCAGTGCAAGTCGGAGTCCGGTGATGCCATCGAAGGCATAGTCGACTTCGTGGCCGCGGTCGCTAAGGTAATCGCCGAGGTTGGCGGCGATGTCGCGGTTGTCCTCGATGATCAGAATCCGCATGGCTGGCGCTCCTGGAGGCGCATCGGCAACCTTCGCATAAAAAAGCCCGGGCGCGGTGCCCGGGCCGAAGAATGCCCCGTTTCCGTAATCACTAGCAGTGTCGGACCCCTCGTCCGTCCAAGGGACCCCAACAACTACAGCGAGAGCATAGCCACGGGCCGGTTAAGTGGTTGTTAAGCAAAGGGAACCCCGTCCCCGCGGCCGCACGATCACTCGTGGTCCAGCAGATCGACATCGCGCAGTCGTTCCGACAGCGAATCGGCATCGCCGCCCTCGCTGAGCTTGACCGCCAGCCGGACCTCGTTGGCCGAGTCGGCATGGCGCACCGCTTCGTCGTAGGAAATCAGGCCCTCCTGGTAGAGCTTCAGCAGGCTCTGGTCGAAGGTGATCATGCCGTGGTGGGTGGAGTCCTTCATCAGTTGCTTGAGTTCGTCGATCTTGCCCTTGCGGATCTTTTCCTGGACCAGCGGGCTGTTGAGCAGGATTTCGAGCGCAACGTGACGGCGGCTGCCGTCGAGCGATGGAATCAGCTGCTGCGCGACCACCGCCTTGAGGTTGAAGCTCAGATCGAGCAGCACCTGCTGGTGGCGATCTTCGGGGAAGAAGTGCAGGATGCGGTCCATGGCCTGGTTGGCGTTGTTCGCGTGCAGCGTGGTCAGGCACAGGTGACCGGTTTCGGCGAAGGTGATCGCGTGTTCCATCGCCTCGCGGGTCCGCACCTCGCCGATCAAGATCACATCCGGGGCCTGGCGCAGCGTATTGCGCAGCGCGATTTCGAACGATTCTGTATCGATTCCGACTTCTCGCTGGGTCACGATGCAGCGGCGATGCCGGTGAACGTACTCGATCGGGTCCTCGATCGAGATGATGTGGCCCGAAGAGTTCTCGTTTCGGTGGCCGATCATCGCGGCCAGCGTCGTCGACTTGCCGGTACCGGTTGCACCGACCATGACCACGATGCCGCGCTTGGTCATCGACACGTCAGCCAGATTCGGCGGCAGATCGAGGTCCTCGAAGCTCGGAATGCGGGTCTCGATGCGCCGGCAGACCACACCGATCGAGCCTCGCTGGTAGAACGCGCTCATGCGGAACCGCGCGAATCCCTCGATCGAGATCGCGTACTGCAGCTCGCGCTCGCGCTTGAATTCCTCGACCTGATCCTCGTTCATCGTGCCGAGCACGATGCTGGTCGCGGATTCCTTGCTCAGCGGCTCCCGGTTGACCGGCTTGATCTTGCCGTGGACCTTGATGCACGGCGGCGCGCCGACGGTTATGAACAGGTCCGAGCCCTTTTCCTCGTGAAGCTGCTTCAGCCAGCTGTCGATCACGCTCATGGTGGTCTCCGTAAGTCTGTGTTGGCGCGGGCGCCGAATCCGGTCAGGCGAAGGCCTGCTTGTCGACCGCCTTCCGGCGGGCTTCGGGCTTGGCCACCAGGCCGCGCTGGACCAGTTCGGTCAGGGCCTGATCCAGCGTGCTCATGCCGACATTCTGGCCGGTCTGGATGGCGGAATACATCTGGGCGACCTTGTCCTCGCGGATCAGGTTGCGGATGGCAGGCGTCGCGATCATGATCTCGTGCGCCGCGACGCGGCCGCCGCCGACGCGCTTCATCAGGGTCTGAGAAATGACCGCGCGCAGCGACTCCGACAGCATCGAGCGGACCATCTCCTTTTCCTCACCGGGGAACACGTCGATGATCCGGTCGATGGTCTTGGCCGCCGAGGAGGTGTGCAGAGTGCCGAACACCAGGTGCCCGGTCTCGGCGGCGGTCAGCGCAAGGCGCACGGTCTCGGTATCGCGCAGCTCACCGACCAGGATGATGTCAGGGTCCTCGCGCAACGCCGAGCGCAGCGCCGCGTTGAAGCCCTTGGTGTCCTTGTGAACCTCGCGCTGATTGATCAGGCACTTCTTCGAGGAGTGGACGAATTCGATCGGGTCCTCGATCGTCAGGATGTGCCCTGCCACGTTCTTGTTCAGGTGGTCGACCATCGCCGCCAGCGTTGTCGACTTGCCGGAGCCGGTCGGCCCGGTCACCAGAATCAGCCCGCGCGGAACGTCGATGATGTCCCGGAACGATGACGGCGCCTGCAGGTCCTCGAGCGTCCAGATCTCGTTGGGAATGACGCGGAACGCCGCGCCTGTGCCTCGGTCCTGGTGGTAGGCATTGACGCGGAAGCGCGCCAGTCCGGGAACATTGTAGGAGAAGTCGACTTCCAGTTCGGCCTCGAAATCGCGCCGCTGGTGGTCGTTCATGACCGAGTAGATCAGGTCGGCCATTTCCTTCGCCTCGATCGCCGGAACATTGATCCGGTGGATGTCCCCATCGACGCGGATCATCGGCGGTAGTCCGGCCGACAGATGCAGATCGGAGGCATTGTTCTTGACGGTGAAAGCGAGCAGTTCGGTAATATCCATGACAAGCCCCGTGTCGTCGTTTGCCGGCGCCAGCGCGCCGTGCAGGTCACACTCGTAGAATCAGGCTCCCGATCATACCCCCAAGCACCCGGAACGACCAAATGCCGGAAGAGACCGATCTCAAGGCTCGCCACGAAGAGGTCCGCGAACGGCTGGAGCGCGCCTGCGAGGCCGCCGGGCGGGCGCCGGAATCGGTCCGCCTGCTGGCCGTCAGCAAGACCCGGAGCGCCGACGAAGTGCGCGCACTCCATCGGCTCGGCGCCACGGCCTTCGGCGAGAACTACGTCGACGAGGCCTGCGCCAAGCAGGATGCTCTCGCAGCGGATGCGTCGGGCGATGCCGAATCCGGTCTCCGGCCGCCGATCGAGTGGCATTTCATCGGCCCGATCCAATCGAACAAGACGCGCCGGATCGCCGAGCGCTTCGACTGGGTACAGAGCGTCGACCGGATCAAGATCGCGCGCCGCCTCGCCGACCAGCGTCCAGCCGACCGGCCGCCGCTGAACGTCCTGATCCAGGTCAACGTCGACGCCGAACCGCAGAAGGCCGGCTGCCGCCCCGACGCGCTGGACGCGCTGGCCGACGAGATTGCCGGCCACGACCGCCTGATACTGCGCGGCCTGATGGCGATTCCGGCAGCGCGCGAACCGGCCGGCGCCATGCAGCCGGCCTTCGCGCGGCTGCGCGATTGCTTCGAGGCGCTGACGAGCCGGCATCCGCGGATCGATACGCTTTCGATGGGCATGTCGGCTGACCTCGAGCCGGCAATCGCCGAGGGCGCGACGCTGGTCCGGATCGGCACGGCGCTGTTCGGGCCCCGCGATCCACGGCCCGATCCCGGGCGTGCCGTAGAATCGGGACCATGACCTCATCCAATGGATCCAGCCGGGCGCCGCTCGTTGCCTTCGTCGGCGCCGGCAACATGGCCCAGGCGCTGATCGGCGGCCTGCTCGACAGCGACCACCCGGCCGAGCGCCTGCGCGCGGCCGACCCCGGTGCCACCGCCCGCGACCGGGTCGCCGCGCTCGGTCCCATCGAGGTGACGAGCGACAACGCCGCGGTCGTGGCCGGCGCCGACGTCGTCGTGCTCGCGGTCAAGCCCGAGGTCCTGGACGACGTGGCCGGTCGACTTGCCGGCCGGCTGGACGCCTCGGCGCTGGTCGTCAGCGTGGCGGCCGGCATTCCGACGGCGCGGCTGCAGCGCGCGCTCGGTGGGGCGCGCCCCGTGGTGCGCGCCATGCCCAACACGCCGGCGCTGCGCGGCCTGGGTGCTACGGGCCTGTTCGCCTCGACCGGCTGCAGCGACGCGCAGCGAGCCAGCGCCCGGGCAATCTTCGAGTCGGTCGGGGTGGTCGTGGAAGTCGAGGACGAAGCCCTGATGGACGTGGTCACCGCCGTGTCCGGCTCCGGGCCGGCCTATTTCTTCGCGCTGGCCGAAGCGCTGGCCAAGGCCGGAGAAGCCGCCGGCCTGTCGCACGAGGCCGCCCGGCGGCTGGCCGATCGCACCGCCGCCGGTGCCGGCGCGATGCTGGCCGACGGCGCCGACGACGCGGCCACGCTGCGCGCCCGGGTCACGTCACCCGGCGGCACCACGGCCGCTGCGCTCGACCGATTTGCCGCCGACGGGCTCGATACCCTGGTGCGACGCGCGGTCGACGCCGCGATCCGGCGCGGCCGAGAACTCGGGAGCGACGCCTGATGGGTGGTTCGGTCAACAATGCCTTCGCCTTCCTGGTCGAAACGCTGTTCAGCCTCTACCTGGCGGCACTACTGCTGCGGGTGCTGCTCGAGGCGGTCGGCGCCGACTACTACAACCCGATCAGCCAGGTCCTGCTGAAGATCACGGAGCCGCTGGTGGCCCCGCTGGCGCGGATCGTTCCGCGCTTCGGACGATTCAACACCGCGGCCGTGATCCTGATGCTGATCCTGCAGGCCGTCGCGGTGTTCCTGGTGCTGACCCTGAACGGGTTCTCGATGCCCATCACCGAGCTGCTGGTCGTCTCGGTCATGCGCCTGGTCCGGCTGCTGCTGACGATGTACCTGGTGCTGATCCTGGCCGAAGTCATCCTGTCGTGGGTCGGCGGCGGCCTGCGCCACCCCATCATTCCATTGATCTACCAACTGACCCGGCCGGTGCTGGAACCGATCCGCAGAGTGCTGCCGTCGCTCGGCGGGCTGGACCTGTCTCCGCTGGTCGCGCTGATCGCGATCCAGTTCCTGATGATCCTGATCGGGCTGCGCTGACCCTCGCCTTGCTTCCCCGCCGCTGCCGGGAGTAGCATCTCCCGGGAGAGTCGGCCGCGCCCCATCGTTCCATCCCGCCGGAGCGCCAGCGCCTGCCGGCGACCCGATTCACGACTCGAGGAGTCCGTCATGCCCAGCCTGCACGTTCCGAGAATCCGCCGCACCATCTTCGCCGTCACCGCTCTGGTGCTGCTGCTGGCCTCCGCCATCGTCCCGGCCCAGCAATCCGAGCGTTTCGGGCTCTACGAGGTGCACTACAACACGCTGAACACCAACATGCTGACGCCGGAAATCGCCCAGGTCTACGGTATTCAGCGCGCGGGGACCCGGGCCCTTCTCAATGTCACCGTGATCCATCGCGACGGAAATCGCCCGGTGCCTGCCGAGGTCTCGGCAAGGGCGACCAACCTGACCGGACAGCAGCGGACCATCGAACTCCGCCAGATCCGCGACGAGGACGCCGTCTATCAACTCGGCACGTTCCGGGTCCGCAACGAGGAAATGCTGACCTTTCTTGTCGAGGTCCAGCCCGAAGGACGCGTCGGTCCGCCGTTCACGTTCTCGTTCCGCAAGCAGTTCTTCACCGACTGACGCGGCCCGGCGCTCCGGCGTCCGGGCCCGGATCACTGCTCAGCCCGGTGCCGCGCGGTGCTTGCGCCGGATGAACTCCCGATGCGGGACCCCGAGAAGGTCGGCCAGCCGCCGCACCAGGTGCTCTTCGTGCCGACCCAGCTCCCCGTCGGCCCAGGCCACGCGCCACAGCCACTCGATCAGGTCGCCCCGCTGGCCGGCATCCATCGCCGAACGCAGCTGGTGGGTGTAATCGTGCAGCGAGACCGAATCGTCGCGCAGGCGCTCGGCCTCGGCGATCAAGTCACCGAGCTCGCCTCGTGGCAGTTCGAAATGCGCAGCGATGGCGCGCTCGATCATCGCGCGTTCGGCGGCGTCGCCGCCTTCGTCGGTCACCGCCATTTCCAGCAGCAGCACCGCGGCTGCCCGCGGCAGCGCCTGCGGTGCATCGTCGGGTTCGCGACTGTTGAGAATGCCGCGTAGCGAATTCAGGAAATCGGTCATGAGGAACGGGTCGTTTTCGATGCGGGCCGTGCGCTCGAGCAAGCGGACGGCCCGCCGAGCGCTGGACAAGGCTACCATTCACACATGACGCCGCAACGAAGACAGCGCATCGAGACCACTGCCTGCACCCGGCAGCACGACCTGACGGTGCTCATGGAGCGCGTCCACAAACCGCACAACCTGGCCGCGGTGCTCCGCACCTGCGACGCGATCGGCATCCAGCGCGCCCATGCCGTCCCGGGCGACCACGGGCTGCCGTCCCTGAACAACACCAGCCAGGGCGCGCAGCGCTGGATCGATCTCGAGCGCCACCCGGACACCGCGACCGCGCTCGGCGCACTCAAGGCCGCCGGGTTCGCCTGCCATGCCGCGCACTTCTCCGGGCGGGCCGTGGACTTCCGCGACGTCGACTACACCCGGCCCACCGCGCTGGTGCTCGGCACCGAGAAATTCGGCGTCAGCGACGAAGCGCTGGCCCTGTGCGACGGCGAGATCATCATCCCGATGGTAGGCATGACGCAATCGCTGAACGTCTCGGTTGCCGCCGCCGTGATCCTCTACGAAGCACAGCGCCAGCGCGAAGCCGCCGGCCTGTACGCCCCGCGCGACCCGGCCGAGTCGCCGCAGCGCGAGCTCATCGAACGCTGGATCGCCCGCGACCTTGCTCGGCGCAGGACGCCGGTCCAAGATTAGGGATAAAGCAACGTCTCCCGCCACTCGCCGTCGACCGCGGAAAAACACACCCGCTCGTGCAGCCGATATTCCCGCCCGTACCAGAACTCCACCCGATGGGGATCGACCCGGAAACCCGACCAGTAAGGCGGTCGCGGGATGTCCCGGCCGTCGTACTCGGCTTCCAGCGCCGCGACGCGGTCCAGCAGCTGCTGGCGTGACTCGAGTTCCGACGACTGCAGCGAAGCCCAGGCGCCGATCCGGCTGCCGCGCGGACGCGACTGGAAATACGCATCGGCTTCGGCGTCGGACACCGGGTGGGCGACGCCGTCGATCAGGACCTGTTCCTCGTGCTCGCGCCACCAGAACACCAGGCTGACGTTTGGATTCTCGGCCAGCATCCGGCCCTTGCGGCTGCCGAGGTTGGTGTAGAACACGAAGCCGTCTTCGTCGTGGCCCTTCAGCAGCACGGTGCGCGCCGCAGGACGGCCCTCGGCGTCGGCGGTGGCCAGCGTCATCGCGTTCGGCTCGGGCAACCCGGCCTCGCGGGCGCGGCCGAAGCCGTCGTCGAAGCGCTGCAAAATCTCGTCGTTCAATCGCATGCCAGGAGGGCCTCGTAGCCGCTGCGGAAGTCGGGGTACTGTAGCGCGAAGCCCGTGGCCTTCAGGCGTGCGGCCGATACGCGCTTGCCCTGTCGTGCCGGGGCCTCGGAATCGTGGCTGTGGTCCGGCTCGGGTTGCGGCCCCGGCGCATCCAGCCGCTCGGCCAGCCAGCTCAGCACGTCCCAGCGCGGCGTCGGCGCGTCGTCGCTGGCCAGGTAGACGGGGTCGGGCTCCGGCAGGTGCAGCAGGTGAGCCAGCGCGGCCGCGCAGTCGTCGGCGTGGATCCGGTTGGTCCAGATCGGCGGCTCGCGCCGGCAGGCGACCGGCCCGGAGCGCACGCGCTCGATCAACGCCTCGCGGCCGGGACCGTAGATGCCGGAAAACCGCAGCACGCAGCCGCCGGCGTTGCGGGCGAGCGCCTCGGCCTGCAGCAGGACCTGCCCGTTGAAGCGTTGCGGCGCGGTCTCGGCGTCCTCGTCCACCCATTCACCGGCGTCCTGGCCGTAGACCGCCGTGCTCGAGACGAACAGCAGGCGGTCGGCGCGCACGTGATCGACCAGGTGGCGAAACCCGTCGAGATAGGTCCGTTGGTAGGCGGCCTCGTCTCGCGCATCGGGCGTGGCGGTATAGATGACCGCATCCCAATCGCGCGGCAGCCCGGACAGCGAGGCCGGATCGGAAAGATCGGCCGCGAAGGGCTCCAGGCTGTCGGGCAGACGTTCGACCGACCGCCGTAGTCCGGTGACCTGCCAGCGATCCGGCAGTCGGCCGGCCAGCCGGACGCCGAGATCGCCGCACCCGGCGATCAGCAGCCGACCGCTCACCTCAGGCCGTGGCCGGGCCGGCGCTCGAATCCGGCCCGGGCTCGCTGCCCGACTCGTCATCGTCGGTCGGCGGACCGCCCTTGTCCGGCGGAGGCAGCATCCGCAGCCAGATCAACCAGACGACCAGCGCGTCGAGAATGATCAGGGCCTGCCAGAGGTAGAGGTGGAACCAGTTGAACCAGGTCATGTTCCACTGACCCATGTAGAACAGGCTGATGATGCGGACCAGGTTCAGCCCCTGGATCGCGGCGAAGCCGATCGCGAAGCCGATCAGCTTGTTCTTCAGCGGCGCCGGGAAGGCGAAGATCGCCGCGAACAGGATGATCAGGGCCTCGACGCCGTTGCAGCCGGGCTCGATGCTGACCGCAAACCCGGTCTCCAGGTCGCGGATGACCTTGCCCGCCGACGCCACCCCGGAGTCGAACAATTCGATCAGGTTGACCGAGATCCAGGCCAGGCCTGCGGTGAACGGCAGGATCACGTGTTCCTGGACCGGCTGCAGCACCTCGATGGTGAACAGCGAGACCAGCAGCACGACGAACAGGATGAAGAAGCGGACCATGAGCGGCCTTCCGGTCGAATACGGGACCGATATGGTACCCGCAACCGCGTGCACCTGCCGACGTCATCGGTCCCGGCCGAGCACCGGACACAGCGCGCGGTTCCAGGCCTCGCGCTTGTCCGCCAGCGACATCGCGGCGTGGGCCGGCGAGGTCGAGGGCAGACGAATCCGCGGCAGCGCGCGGTACGGCGCATCGAGCATCGGCAGCACGCGCCGCTGGAAGTCCTGCGCGGCCCGCGCGCCGTTGAGCAGCAAGCGCTCGAGCAGTCGGCAGCGCGCGAACAGCCCGGCCAGGTCGTTGGCCTCGATCGACGCCGGATCGATCCGACTGTCGAGGCTGCCGACGCGCCGGCAGCGACCGATCACGTCCCACACCGCGATTCCCCGGGCACGCAGGGCATCGATGCGCTCGGCATAGGGCGCGTCCGGTGGCTGGCCGATCCAGTCCGAAAGAATCGGCCAGAACGCGTTTCGGGGATGGGCGTAATACCGGGTCTCGTCGAGAGACCGCACGCCGGGCATGCTGCCGAGGATCAGCACACGGGCGCGGGAATCGGCCACGGGGGGCAGGCCCTGCAGGAGTTCATCGGCGGGCGGGGGCGTGCCGGGCATCGAAGTACTGTAGCATTCCGATCACGTACTCCGACCATCGCCCGTACCCCGTCGCCATGCCCGACAACATCTTTCTGATCGGCCCGATGGGCTCGGGCAAGACGACGCTCGGACGCCGCGTGGCTGCCGCACTCGACCGCGAGTTCATCGATCTGGACGAAGAACTGGAACGGCGGTGCGGCGTCGAAGTGGCGGTGATCTTCGAGATCGAGGGCGAGGCGGGTTTCCGCGAACGGGAACACGCGTTGCTGGCCGAGGTCGCGGCTGGCCGAGGTCGCGTGGTGGCGACCGGCGGTGGATCGGTCCTGCGCGAAGACAACCGCGCGCTGTTGCGCGGCAACGGTCTCGTGGTCTGGCTCGACACGAGCGTGGCGCAGCAGCTCAAGCGCCTCGAGCGCGATCGGCGCCGGCCGCTGCTGGCCGCGCCCGACCGCCACGACCGGCTGACCCGGATGGCCGAACAGCGCAACCCGATCTATCGAGGCCTGGCCGACGTGGTGTTCGAGTCGCGCAACCTGCCGCCGCCGCGCATGGCCAAGGCACTGGAGGAGACCCTCAAGGAGCACTGGGCGGAAGACGATGTCCACGATTGAGAAATCAACAATCGAACTGGCTCATGCCGGCGGCACCTGCACCATCGAATGCCGCGCCGGCCTGCTGAACGACCGCGACGCCTTCGCCGACGCAATCGCTGGCGAGGTACTGATCGTTACCGACCGCAACGTCGCGGCGCATTACCTCGAACGCGTCGAACGCGCGCTGGCCGCGCATCGCCCGGGAACCCTGATCCTTCCGCCCGGCGAGCCGGCCAAGACGCTGGCGAACTGGCATCAGGTGCTCGACGCGCTGGTCGAACGCGGGGCGCAGCGCGACGCCACCGTGGTCGCGCTCGGCGGCGGCGTGATCGGCGACCTGGCCGGGTTCGCTGCGGCCAGCTACATGCGAGGCATCCGGGTCGTCCAGGTGCCGACCACCCTGCTCGCCCAGGTCGATGCTTCGATCGGCGGCAAGACCGGTGTCAACCTGCCGGCCGGCAAGAACCTGGTTGGCGCATTCCATCAGCCGGCGCGCGTGCTGATCGACCCGACCACGCTGGCCACGCTGGACGGTCGCGAATTCCGCGCCGGACTGGCCGAGGTGGTCAAGTACGGCGCCATCCGCGACGCCGCCTTCCTCGACGCGCTCGAGGCCGACACGCCGGCGCTGCTCGATCGCCAGGCCGAACCGCTGACCGCGGCAATCCTGCGCGCGGCCCGGCACAAGGTCGAAGTGGTCGCCGCCGATGAGCGCGAGGCCGGTCAGCGCGCGCTGCTGAACTTCGGCCACACCTTCGGCCACGCGCTGGAGGCCGAAACCGGCTACACCCGGTTCCTGCACGGCGAGGCCGTTGCCATCGGCATGGCCCAGGCTGCCACGCTCGGCGCCCGGCTCGGCGAACTCGCCGAGACCGAAGCCGACCGCCTCGTCGCACTGCTCGAACGGCTGGAACTGCCGACCCGGCGCCCCGACGACGTCGATCCCGACGCGCTGGCGGCCCGGATGCGGCTCGACAAGAAGAATCGCGACGGCCGGGTCCGTCTGGTCCTGCTCGACGCACTCGGTCGCGCCCGGGTGCGCGACGATGTCGCCCCGGAACGGATCCTGGAGGTCCTGCACACATGAACGACTCGAATCCCTCGCCGCGCCACGACAGCCGGTTTCTCAAGGCGCTCCGACGCGAGCCGGTCGACCGCACGCCGATCTGGATGATGCGCCAGGCCGGTCGCTATCTTCCCGAATACCGCGCGGTGCGGGCGAAAGCCGGCGACTTCCTGACCCTGGCCGGCACCCCGGAACTGGCCTGCGAGGTCACGCTGCAGCCGATCCGGCGCTACGGATTCGACGCGTCGATCCTGTTTTCCGACATCCTGATCCTGCCGCACGAGATGGGGCTGGGTCTGCACTTCGTCAGCGGCGAAGGCCCGCGCTTCCACCGCCCCCTCGAATCGGTCTCGGCCATCGAGAAGCTGCCGCGGCCGGACCCGAACGAGGCCACGCGCTACGTGATGGACGCGGTACGGATGATCCGTGACGAGCTGCCGGAGACCACACCGCTGATCGGCTTTGCAGGCAGCCCGTGGACTGTGAGCACCTACATGATCGAGGGCGGCAGCAGCAAGACCTTCTCCCGCGCCAAGCGCCTGCTGCTGCAGCATCCCGACGCCGCCGACCGGCTGATGACCCACCTGGCCGAGTCCACCGCCGACTACCTGATCGCCCAGGTCGCCGCCGGCGCCGATGCGCTGATGGTGTTCGACAGCTGGGGCGGCGCGCTGTCGCCGGAGTTGTTCCAGCGGTTCTCGCTGGCGAGCATGCGCCGCATCGTCGAACGGGTGCAGGCCGAATGTCCGGACACCCCGATCATCCTGTTCGCCAAGGGCTGCGGCAGCCAGCTCGAAGCGCTGGCCGACACCGGCTGCCAGGGACTGGGCGTGGACTGGACGACCTCGCTGGCCGATGCACGGGCACGGGTCGGCGAGCGGGTCGCACTCCAGGGAAATCTCGATCCGACCGTTCTGACCACCCGACCCGACGTGATCGAGCGCGAGACCCGCAAGGTCCTGGCCGATTTCGGCGACGGACCGGGCCACATCTTCAACCTGGGCCACGGCATCACGCCGGACGTCGACCCCGACCACGTGACGGTGCTGGTCGAGACCGTCCGGCAGGCGAGCTCTACGGCGAGCGACTGAACCGCAGCGAAAGCAGTGCGCCAACCAGTCGGGACTCGTTGAGCGGCGCGCGCAACCAGGTCTCGCCGGCCTCGGGTTCGGCCGACAGGCACAGGCGCGCGCACCCGGCCGCCCGCGCAGCCTGGATCGGCGCCGGGTCGGCCACACCGGCCGGACCGTGAATCAGGACGTCGACCTGCCGCCACCCGGCCGGGCCAGCCGGCAGATCGACCATCCGGAATCCCCAGCATCGCCCAAGCCAGGACAGCACCCGGAGTTCCGGCGCCGGCAGGTCGGCCGCCACCCGCAGCCCGCGCAGCAGCGCCGAGCCGGACCGGGGCGCCGCATCAACCTGCAGCACCGGCCAATCGATGACGAAACGCGTGCCGCCGAAGCGGCGATTCGCGACCTCGAGCGTGCCGCCGGTGGCCGCGACCAGCCGACGGCAGATCGCCAGCCCGAGCCCGGCACCGCCCGCCCGCCGGGTCAGGGCCGACTCCAATTGCTCGAACGGCCGGAACAGCCGTTCGCGCGCCTCGTTCGGAATGCCCGGCCCGGTATCGGACACCGAGCACACCAGCCGTCCGGGCCGGCCCGGACGGGCCTCGACATCGATCCCGCCCGAATCGGTGAACTTGATCGCGTTGCTCAACAGATTGCCGAGCACCTGCGCCATCCGGCCCTCGTCGCCGAAGCCGGCCGCCGGCAACCCGGGGTGCACGCGGAACCGCAGGGCCAGTCCCTTGGAATGCGCATTGGGAGCGTGCAGGTCGACCACCCGCTCGAGCATCGGAATCAGTTCGAACGGGGCGTGATCTACGTCCAGCGCACGCGCTTCGATCCTCGAAAGATCCAGTGACGCGTCGAGCAGACTGCGCAGCTGTTCGGTCGAACGCGACAGGGTGCCGACGATCTCGGCCTGTTCCGGGGCCAGCTCGGTTCCGCGCAGCAGCGCAAGCATGCCGCCGAGGGCATGAAGAGGCGTGCGGATTTCGTGGCTGACCGCGGCCACGAACTCCGACTTGGCGGCACTGGCGTCGGCGGCCTTGTCGGCCAGCTGGCGGCCCTGGACCAGCAGCTGCGAGTGGTCAAGCATCTGACTGGCGGTGGCCTGCAGCAGGGCCAGACGACCCCGGATTTCCGGTGGCAGCGGCGAGCCGGATCGTTCCACGCTCAGCTCGGCCAGGTCGCCCGCCTCGCCGCTGAGCCGAATGCGATCGGCCGGCCCCATCGGCTGGCCATGCACGATGGCCGGGGTCGCGGCCAGGGCCGGGTGGAGGAAGGTCATCCGGACCCACGATGCACGCGTGAGCTGCGCGACCAGCTCCACGACGGCACGACCCAACGCCGTGGGTTCAAGGCTCCGCGTCAGCCGGCCGAGCGCGCGCCGCTGGGCATCGACGAGTTCGCGCTGGTTGCGGGACCGTTCGCGCAGCTCACGACGGCGACGGCGTCGTCGGCCGGTCGTCAACACGAACGCGAGCACCGCCAGACCGGCCGTCAGGTAGGCCAGCCAGGCGGACCGACTCCGCCACGGCGGCGATGCAACGACGACCTCCACGGCGTCGCCGTCCCGGTTCCACAGGCCGGCGGCATTGGCCGCCTGGACTTCGAACCGGTACCGGCCCGGCGCCAGGTTGCCGTAGTAGCGCCGATCGCCGGCTTCGAGCTCGGACCATCCCGGGTCCCAGCCTTCGAGGCGCAGCCGCGCCCGATTGCGCGCCGGGTTGAGGAACGACAGCGTCGCGAATCCGAACTCGATCGAGTTTTCGTTCCAGGCCAGGTCGATGCGGTCCGCCCCGCCCGGGTGGAGCTGCCATTGTCGATCGCCGGCACGTATGGAGGTGATATGCACCGGCGGCGGTCGCAGAGCGCGGTCGATGCGGGACGGATCGACCAGCAGCACGCCGTCGCGGCTGGCCGCCGCGAAGCGGCCGTTCGGCAGGGCTGCGGCCGCGTCCGATGCAAAGCGCATGGCCGGCAGGCCCTCGCGTTCGGAGAACACCCGGAAACGGCGGGATGCCGGATCGAGCCGCGCAAGACCGGTCGTCATCAGCAACCAGATCGAGTCGTCGGCGACCAGCAGCCTCTGAATCCGGCCCGGCGGCAGTCCGTTGCCGGCCACGAACCGTTCCCGGACGACCAACCGGCCGTTGACGACCGAATGCCGACGCAGCTCGGAATCGCCGGCCAGCCAGAGTTCATCGTCGTGGAACAACCAGGCATGGTTCGAGCCGCGGTCCCGCACGTGGACCGGCTCGAACGAGCCGGACGCGTTCAGGCGAGCGATCGTCCGCGTGCCCAACCACCACCATTCGCCGTCGGGACCCCGACGCAGGTCGAGAAGCTGCGTTTCCGCACCGGACTCCTCGCTGCCGGCACCTTCCGATCCCTCCGCGGACCGAGCGTGCCCGGAGGCGATCGACCAGCGATCCAGGACCTGCCCGGCCGCATCGATCCGAAGCAGCTCGGCTTCGGTGCCCAACCAGTACCGGCCCGTCTCGGCCGGTTCGATGAAGCGGAACAACGGCCGCTTGCGCGAGTCGATTCCGTACTGATGATCGACCTGTCCCTGTTCCGGCCGAAAAAGCAGCAGGGAATGGTCGGTCAGCAAGCGCAGGCCATCCGGGCCGGCCACCAGGTCGCGCAGATCGGCCGTCCCCGAAATCGCTTCACGCGTATGCAGCGGTCCCAGTTCGCCTTCGCTCGAAAGGCGGCGCAGACCGCGTCCGGAGTCCAGCAGCCAGAGGCCGCCCGCGCGATCGGCCTCGATCGCAGTCAGGTGAAGCAGCGGGCCGTCGCCCTCGTCGATCGGTACGCTGCGAAAACCTCGCCAGGCCGGCGACAGCCGGGCGATGCCGCGTCCGCTGGTGCCGATCCAGACCCCGCCTTCGCTGTCCACACGCAGCGCAGGCACCAGGACGCCGCGAATCGCGTCGCTCGCGGTGGATCGGGTGTCGGCCTGCACGACGACCTCCGGCTCGGGCGCGCGATCGGCCCAGCGCAGGATCCGGTCGGACTCGGCGAACCAGGGATTGCCATCGGCGGCCACGGTCAATGCCGTCACCGAAGCCTCGGTTCGTGCCCACTGATCCAGCGCCCAGCCGGCGGGGCTTCGTTCGAACCGGTGCACGCCATGCATGCCCGCAGTCACCAGACGGTTCCCGTCGACCCAGTCGAAGGCCAGCGCGGTCTGGGGCGGCACGGGCTTGCCCTCGACGTCGACGACCGGCTCGAAGCGAGGACGATCGATGGACTTGGTCTTGTACAGCCGGGTCAGCGTCAACAGCCACAGGCCACAGTCGGGCCCGGACCGGAGTTCGAGGTTGAACCCATCATCCGGCACGCCGTTCTGGCCGTGGACGAACGACACCACCGCGCCGGATTCCGGATCGACCCGCGCCACTCCACCGCGCGCGAACGCGATCCAGATGGCGCCATCGCACGCCTCGGCGATCGACCAGATGTAGCGCCCCGTAAGTTCGCCGCCGGCGGCCCGGGTCGGCCAGTAGCCGGTCACTGCGAGGTCCTCGATCCGCACGAGCCCCTGATCGGAGACGCCGGCCCAGATCGCGCCTTCGCTGGCAGCGTAGAGACTCATGATGTTATTGCCCGGCAACGACGTCGGATCTTCCGGGTCGTGCCGGAGCACCCGGAGCCTCTGCCCTTCATGCCGGACCAGGCCGCCGCGGGTGGCGATCCACAAGTAGCCGTCGCGGTCCTGCACGATGGCCTCGACCGACTCGCTCGGCAGACCATCGGCGGCAGTCAGGAACGACACGGCCGGCGGTGCGACCACGGCATCGATGCGTTCGTCGCTCGGTTCGAGGGTCGCCCGCGACGGTTCGCCAACAGCGATCGCCGCGGCTGCGAGCAGGCAGACGCGTATAATCCCCATGATTCCCAATCCCAACGCCTGCGTCGAGGATACCCAAACGCCGCCGTGTCTTCCAGCCGGCGCACCGGCCATCCGGACAGAGGGCGTCGCGCGCCGATGACCGAACACGATCTTCCCGAGTTCCAGGTAGTCCCGACCTTCGCGGTTCCGTTGATCTTCTGCCACCTCGAGAATCACGAAGCGCTGCACGACGAGCTCAAGACGCTGTTCGCGAGGGTCGAAGCCGAGGGCAACAAGTTCCGCAACCCGGAACCCTTCGTGACCCGCAACGATGCGCTCTACGAGAGCAACTTCACGCTGTTCGACTGGCCGCAGCCCTGCGTGCAGAAACTGCGCCAGTTCTGCCTGAAGAATCTGTACCGCGCGATCGGCGAACTGAACGGCTACGACATGGCAATGCTGCAGCGCATGCATATCGCAACCGAGTCCTGGTTCCACACCACCCGCCAGGGCGGGTTCTTCGGTGCGCACAACCATCCGATGCACTCCTGGTCGGGCGTCTACTGCGTCCAGCACGATGGCGACGACCCGGACAGCACCAGCGGACAGCTGACGTTCATCAACCCGCTGGCAGCGATGACCACCTTCATCGACACGGCGATCTCCAACCTGCAGCCGCCGTACAACCAGGGGATGCGCCGCTACCGACTGCAACCGGGACAGCTGGTGCTGTTCCCGTCCTGGCTATTGCACGAGGTAAGTCCGTACGAGGGCGACACGCAGCGGATCACGGTGGCGTTCAACGCCCGCTTCAAGCTGGCCGGCGCGCAGCGGGCGCAAGTGCCGCATGCCTGAAGGCCTGCCCCGCCCCTTCGCCCGGCACAGCCGGCCTCCCACAGGCCTTTGATCTGGCGACGGCGGCGAAGTCAACTGTTGGAGGGCGCTTGCGCGCGAACTGACTCGGCCACCCTTCGCCCGCAAGCGGCCTCCAACAGCCGATCGGGCCGATGCCGCGCCAGGCTCGACTGTGGGAGGGCCGATTCCGCGCGAACCGGCCGGGCCACCCTTCGCCTGCAAGCAGCCTCCAACAGCCGGTCGGGCCGATGCCGCGCCAGGTTCGACTGTGAGAGGGCGGATTCCGCACGAACCGGCCGGGCCACCCTTCGCCCGCAAGCGACCTCCAACAGACCCCAGTCCGGCGCCGGCGATGAATCCGTCTGTTGGAGGGCGCTTGCGCGCGAATCCGCCGGGTCTCCCTTCGCCCGGCACAGCCGGCCGCCCACGGGCTCGGTTCAGTCGCCTTCGGCAGTCCGGGCTTTCGAAAACAGGAAGCGATGTCCGACCGCATGGGTTCCGCGATAGGTCAGCGGGCCGTGCTCGTCCAGGACCAGCCCGGCGCGTTCGAAGTGGCCGGCGAACTGCTCGGGCGATTGCAGCAGCCGGTGGACGCCGAGCATCTGGTCGAGCCGGGAGCGGCCATCCTCGAGTTGCTCGACAGCGTCGATGACGGCGGCGCGTTGGGCCTGGAGTTGCGCGCTCGTCCAGCGCGCGGCCTGGCCGGTCAGGCCCAGCACGTAGGCGAACAGCGGTGACGCGGCCGCGTTCGGCTGCCTGCGGATCGCGGCATCGATCTCGGCCAGCGCCTGCTTGAATCCTTCGGCGTCCAGCGAACCGGCACGCCATGCGTCCGCTCGGTCGAACAGGCCGGCTTCGACCACGGCCTCGTACTGCGCCAGCTCCTGCTCCATGGTCGACCGCATCGCGCTGTCGGTCGCATGCGTGATCAGCGCCAGCCGGCCGCCGGGCCGGAGCAGTCGCGCACACTGCCGGGCCGCCGCTTCGGGGTCGCAGTACTCGATGCCGTACTGGCTGACGATGAGGTCCTGGCTGGCGTCGCCGAGCGCGATGTCTTCGAAGGGTCGGGTTCCGACGAAGCGGATCCGCTCGATGAACGCGGCCAGCGCCGGAAAACGCTGCACGATTCGAGCCGGCTGGATGTCGGCAAGGTCGACGGCCGTGATCCGCGCCGTTCGACCGAGCTGGGCCAGAGCCTCGGCGATCAGCAGCGCGACCGCACCGTTGCCGGTGCAGACGTCCAGGACCTGGCCGCCCTCGGGAATCCCGGCAGACCGCGCCTGCCAGAACGCGAGGATCTCGCCGTCGTAGTTGGCGCGGAAGTCCTCCGGCAGTGACGTCAGCGCCCCGCTGGCCCAGTAGCGGCTCCAGCTCCGGCGGCGGAGGTCGTTGTCAGTCGCGGTCATGGGGTGGGGATCGCCGTCGGAAGAGGAAGAGGAGGATAGCAAGGGGGGCGGTCCGGCGCTGGCGGTGCAGTGACTGCGGGAGAGCAGATTCCGCGTGAACCGGGCGGGTCGCCCTTCGCCCGCGAGCGACCTCCAACAGGTCTTCGATCCGGGGCCGGCGACGGGTCCGACTGTTGGAGGGGGCTTGCTCGCGAACCGGGCGGGGCGCCCTTCGCCCGCGAGCGACCTCCAACAGGTCTTCGATCCGGGGCCGGCGACGGGTCCGACTGTTGGAGGGAGCTTGCTCGCGAACCGGGCGGGTCGCCCTTCGCCCGCGAGCGACCTCCAACAGGTCTTCGATCCGGGGCCGCTAAAGGATTCGGCTGTGGCAGTGCGAACGCCTTGCAAATCCCCTAAAAGGAAACGGCCCGGAAGGCCGGGCCGTTTCGTGGTGCTGCTTTCAGCCGTGTGAACGAACTACACGACGGGCCAAGCGGAACTTAGAAGCTCTGCTTGTACCGGACGTACGGGATACGACCGTAACCGTCGTACAGGCTGAAGTTGAAGCCGCGACCTTCCCCGTTGTCGAGGACCGGATCCTTGTTGGCGACGTTATCGACGCCGACGGTGATCTGGCCGTTCCACGGGGTGTACCAGTTGGCCTGCAGATCGTGGGTGGTCCACGACGGCAGCGGGCCTTCGTTACCCAGCGAGTTGTTCTGGTCATCGATGTAGTTCATGACCCAGGCAAACGCGAAGTCGCCGATCCGGTACTCGGAGTTCAACGCAGCGCGCCAGCGCGGCAGACCGACGTTACCGGCCACGTTGACGCCGGCATCGGTCTCGAACACGCCCGTGTAGGTACCCTGAGCGTCGACGCGCAGGCTGCCCAGCTCGCCGAAGTTCCAGTTACCGCGCAGGTTCACGTCGAAGCCTTCGGTGTCGATCGTACCCAGCGACGCGAAGCCGCGCTGCAGGCCGACGATCTGGCCGCTGTCCGGGTTACGGACCAGGCCGAGACCCACGCCCGGATCCGGCAGCGTGGTGCCAACCGGGAAGTTCGACAGACCCGGCGGGCAGTTCTGCTGGGTTCCGGCCAGGCAGTTGATGATCTGCTGGGCGCCGATACCGGCCACACGATCGGTCACTTCGATCTTCCACCAGTCCACGGAACCGGACAGCCACTCGAACGGCTCGAAGGCCGCGCCGACGTTGAACTGCTCGGACTTCTCGGCATCCAGGTCGGGGTTGGCGATCACGAAGCCGTTGATCTGGACGGCCTGGGTCGGCGGGACGCCGAAGGCGATAGCCGTGGCCTCGTCGACGACCGAATCGGCGGAGAACGACGGACGGGCCGACAGGATGTCGAGCGTCGGCGCACGGAAGCCTTCACCCCAGGACGCGCGGAGCGTCAGGATATCCAGCGGCTGGTAACGCAGCGCCAGCTTCGGGGAAACGGCGTCGCCGAAGTCGCTGTAATCGTCGTAACGCAGCGCGCCGGACAGTTCCAGGTTCTCCAGGATCGGCACCAGGACCTCACCGAAGACCGCCGTCAGGTCGCGGCCGCCGGACGCGGAGTTGCCCGCCGAACCGGTGATGTTGCCGTTGGCCTGCAGATCGTCGTAGATGTCGCGGTAGTCTTCTTCGCGGTACTCGGCACCGAAGGCCAGACCAACCGTACCGGCCGGAAGGTCGAACAGGTCGGTGGCGGCGTTGGCGTAGAACTCCTTGGCCAGGTAGTTCGCGTCACGACCGATGGTCGCGGTGAACGACTGCAGCGTTTCCTGCGGAACGTTGAACGGGTCGTAGATGTTGTACGCGCCGCTGGTGATCTGCGGCTGCGCCAGTGCCGACACGATGTAGTTCCGGCCCACTTCGGTGTACTGCGACTCGGTGCGGCGCATGCCGAACTCGACGTCGAAGTTGCCGATGCGGCCCTGGGCGCCCAGGTCGATGTCGTACAGCTGGGCATCCGTCGACGTGTCACGCGGGCCATTGGCCGCGAAACGGTGCGTCAGAAGGACGATGTCGTCGGCCACACCCTGGTAGGTGTCGAAGAACGGGTTCAGACCGCCCGCGCTCGGCGGGGTAGCCGGATGGTTCGGCGTGCCCGGCTCGAGGACGATGGCGCCAAAGCCACCCACCAACCACGGCGACGACGGAACCGGCGCATACCGGCCGAACGACTTGACGCGGTTGACCTGAGCGTTCATGAACACGCTCCAGTCGGCGTTGATGTCGAAGCGCGAGCGCGTGAACAACGACTCGTTGCGGGTCGCGGCTTCGTCGGCCGAGACCAGCGTGAAGTCGTACAGGCACTGTCCGCCCGAGCTCAGCGAGAAGCCCGGACCCGTGCAACCGGCCACGTTGCCCGGACCACCGTTCGGTCCCTGGCCGCCCAGGAAGCTGAAGCCGGAGGTCAGGAAGTTGTTCGAGAAGATCGACGCGCCACCGCGCGACCACGGACGATCGGCCGCGAAGATGATCTCGCGCTCGTCATAGGACGCACCGACCATGATCTGGCCGCGGTCGCCCGAGATGCCGAAGATCGCGGAGGCTTCGTCACGGTCGCCGCCGGCGCGCTTCGGATCCGAAGTGCCCCAGGTCAGTTCGGCACCGGAGAAGTCCTTGCGGGTGATGATGTTGATCACACCGCCGATGGCGTCGGAACCGTAGATGGCCGATGCACCGTCGGACAGGATTTCGATCCGTTCGACAGCGGCCAGCGGGACGGCGTTCAGGTCCTGGCCGGCACCGGTGTTCGGTGCGACCGGCGCACGCTTGCCGTCGATCAGGACCAGCGTACGACCGGAACCCAGCGCACGCAGCGAAACGCCTGCGAAGGACTGGGCGGACGAGCCGGACTGCGGACGGAACGAACCGGCGCTGTTGAACGGGGTATCACGAAGCAGGTCGGCGACCGAGGTCTTGCCGGAGAACTCGATCTGCTCGCGGTCGATGACCGTGACCGGGAGCGCGCCTTCGATGTCGGTCCGCGAAATACGCGAACCCGTCACCTGGACGCGGTCGAGGTCTGCTGCTTCCTCGTCCTGGGCGAAAGCCGGGGCGGCCGTCGCTGCCAGGCCGGCAACCACGCCCGCGCCGAGCGCGTAGTGGATTGCCGCAGCAAGTGGATTACGAATGTCTTTCATCTAAGACTCTCCATTTTGTCTTGATTTATCGCTTTCGATACATGTATCGACGGCATGTCGATGGACTGCGCCGAAGCCGCCCCCGACCCCGGCGGATCAGGACGGCTTTGGATCGTCCAGTGGCGAGCATAGCACCGTTGTTTTGGAATGAAAAGGTTTCGTTAAGGCGCGATGACACCCGGGGTTTCGGCACTCACTTCCACCCAAGACACTGACCTGCCGAGCGATTTTGAAGCGCTCGCATCGGCCGGCGCGACGCTCAGCCCGCGTCGAGCGTCGCCCGGACCTCGCGCACGACCCGCTCGACGGTCAGGCCGAAGTGGCCGAACAGCTCATCGGCCGGGGCCGACGCGCCGAACGTATCGATGCCGACGACGCGACCGTGATCGCCGACCAGCCCCCGCCAGTAGCCCGTCACACCGGCCTCGACCGCCACCCGCGCGCGCAACTCGTCGGGCAGCACGGCGGTGCGCCATTCCATCGGCTGGGCGAGGAAACGCTCGGGATTCGGCATGGAAACGACCCGGACGGCCATGCCGTCGGCGGCCAGCGCCTCGGCCGCCTCGACGGCCAGCGCCACCTCGGAGCCGGTCGCGATGATCACCGCATCCGGCGCATCGCCGCCGTCGCGGAGCACGTAGCCGCCGCGGGCCACTGCTTCGAGCTGATCGGCGCTGCGCGGCTGGTGATCCAGGGCCTGGCGGGTCAGGACCAGCGCGGTCGGACCGTTGCGACGCTTCAGCGCCGCGCGCCAGGCCGCCGCGGTCTCGACCTTGTCGCACGGCCGCCAGACCTCGAGGTTCGGAATCATCCGCAGGCTGGCGACGTGCTCGACCGGCTGGTGGGTCGGGCCGTCCTCGCCGAGGCCGATGGAGTCGTGCGTGTAGACGTGGATCGCGCCGGTCGGGATCAGCGCCGACATACGCACCGCGTTGCGCGCGTAGTCGGAAAACACCAGGAACGTGCCTATATAAGGAATGAACCCGCCGTGCAGGTGCAGGCCGTTGGCGATCGCGGTCATGCCGAACTCCCGCACGCCGTAGTAGATGTAGTTGCCGTCGGCCGGGCGCTCCATGATGTCGACGCTGCCGGACCAGTCGGTATTGTTGGATCCGGTCAGGTCGGCCGAACCGCCGAGCAGTTCCGGCAGCATCGGCCCGAAGGCGTCCAGGCTCATGCCCGATGCCTTGCGTGTGGCGACCCTGGCGTCATCACCCTGCATTCGCTCGAGAATTCCTGCCGCCCGGTCACCGAAGTCCTCGGGCAGTTCGCCCCGCATGCGGCGCTCGAATTCGACTGCGGCCTCGGGATGCGCGTCGCGGTAGCGATCCAGCAGCGCGTTCCACTCGGCTTCCATCACCGCGCCTCGCTCACGCGCGTCCCACGCGGAACGAATTTCATCGGGAATCTCGAACGGGCCGTGGTCCCAGGCCAGCGCCTTGCGGGTGGCCGCGATCTCCTCTTCGCCCAACGGCGAGCCGTGCGTTTCGGCCGTGCCCTGCTTGTTCGGCGAGCCGAACCCGATCGTGGTCCGGCAGCAGATCAGCGTCGGCCGGTCGAGATCAGCGCGCGCGTCGTCGATCGCCGCCTGGACGGCCTCGGAATCGTGGCCGTCCACCGCCTCGATGACCTGCCAGCCGTAGGCACGGAACCGCTCCGGCGTGTTGTCGGTGAACCAGCCCCGGGTCTCGCCGTCGATCGAGATTCCGTTGTCGTCGTAGAACACCACCAGCTTGCCCAGCTGCCAGGTCCCGGCCAGCGAGCAGGCCTCGTGCGATACGCCCTCCATCAGGCAGCCGTCGCCGACGAAGACCCAGGTGAAGTGATCGACCAAATCGTAGTCGTCGCGGTTGAAGCGAGCAGCCAGCAGTTTCTCGGCCAGCGCCATGCCGACCCCATTGGCCAGCCCCTGCCCCAGCGGTCCGGTCGTGGTCTCCACGCCCGGGGCTTCGCCGTATTCCGGATGCCCCGGGGTCGGCGAGTGCAATTGCCGGAAGTTCTTCAGATCGTCCAGGCTCAGGTCGTAGCCACTCAGGTGCAGCACCGAGTACAGCAGCATCGAACCGTGCCCGTTCGAGACCACGAAACGATCCCGATCCCACCACGACGGATTGGCCGGGTTGTGCTTGAGCGTATCGTTGTAGAGCACCTCGGCAATGTCGGCCATGCCCATCGGCATGCCGGGATGGCCGGAGGCGGCGCGCTGGACGGCGTCCATGGACAGAGCGCGGATGGCGTTGGCGAGCGTGCGGCGGGAGGGGCGAGCTGCAGACATCGATCTTCCTGGCTGAAATGGGTGGGTGCGGACGGGGCGCGCGTCCTGCGCATTCTAGCCGAAGCGCCCACCCCGCGAACCGGGAAACCAGCCCGTCTTGTCCGGCGGCGGCGGAACACGTTATACTTGACCGGATTTGTCGAGCGGCCTTGCCGATACGACGGATCGAACAACAGAAATCAACCGGACGGACTTCGGCCCGACCGGAAAACGACACACGCATTCCGTCACGTTCGGCGGGGTTGCCGGTTCGGCACGTCGCTCGCGAGAGCGCCCCGACCGGTCGCCGGATGGGGAATGCGGAGGCCTAAACCGAACGGACGCGACCTGGACGCACGCATCGACGTGCCCGGCCGTCCGGACAACGAGGAAATCCACATGCCCAACGTCACCATGCGCCAGATGCTCGAAGCTGGCGTGCATTTCGGTCACCAGACCCGCTACTGGAACCCGAAGATGGAACCCTACATCTTTGGCGCCCGCGGCAAGATCCACATCATCAACCTCGAGCGCACGCTGCCGATGCTCAAGGAGTCACTGGACTTCCTGAGCCGCATGGCCAGCAAGCGCGGCACCATCATGTTCGTCGGCACCAAGCGCGCTGCCGGCCAGGCCGTCGCCGAGGAAGCCGCCCGCTGCGGCATGCCCTATGTCTCGCACCGCTGGCTCGGCGGCATGCTGACCAACTTCCGGACGATCCGACAATCCATCAACCGCCTGAAGGAACTCGAGGCGATGGAAACCGACGGCAGCTTTGACAAGCTGGTCAAGAAGGAGGTCCTGGAGCTGACCCGCGAGCGCGACCGTCTCGAGCAGAGCCTGGGCGGCATCAAGAACATGAACGCCCTGCCGGACGCGATGTTCGTCATCGACATCGGCCACGAAGATATCGCCATCGCCGAGGCCCGCAAGCTCGGCATCCCGGTCGTCGCCGTGGTCGACACCAACCACAACCCGGACCTGGTCGACTACGTCATTCCGGGCAACGACGACGCGATCCGCTCGGTTCGCCTGTACGCCCAGCTGGCCGCAGACGCCGTGCTGGAAGGCAAGGCTTCGGTGCCGCAGGTCGGCGGCGACGACGACGAGTTCGTCGAGCTCGACGCCGAGGGCAACCCGGTCGAATCGGCCGCGCCGGCCAAGAAGAAGACCGCCAAGAAGGTCGCCAAGAAGACCACCAAGAAGGTCGCCAAGAAGGTCGCCAAGAAGACGGCGAAGAAAGCCGCCAAGAAAGCCGCGGCCAAGGCCGACGAGGCGCCGGCTGAGGCGAAGGCCGAGGAACCGGCCGAGGCGAAAGCCGAAGCACCGGCTGAAGCAAAGGCTGAAGCAAAGGCCGAAGCACCGGCTGACGCACCTGTGAAAGAGAAGGCAGCCGACGACGCTGCCGACAACGAATCGGAAAGCAAGGACGAGTCATGAGCATCACTGCATCCCTGGTCAAGGAACTCCGCGAGCGCACCGGCGCCGGCATGATGGAATGCAAGAAGGCGCTGGTCGAGACCGACGGCGACCTGGACGCGGCCATCGAGCACCTGCGCAAGAGTGGCCTGGCGAAGGCCGACAAGAAGGCCGGGCGCGTGGCCGCCGAGGGCGCGGTCATCGCTGCCGGCAACGAAGGAAACGCCGTACTGGTCGAAATCAACTGCGAGACCGATTTCGTCGCCAAGGACGACAACTTTCTGGGCTTCGCCAACCGGGTCGCCGAGCTGGCGCTGGAAACGGGCCATGACACCGTCGAATCACTGAGCGGTACCGTGTTCGGCGACGGCGACAGTATCGAGGACCGTCGCCAGCAGCTGGTCGCGAAGCTGGGCGAGAACATCCAGATCCGTCGCATCGCGCACATGTCGATCGACGGCGGCACCATCGGCCACTACATCCACGGCGGCCGCATCGGCGTGCTGGTCGGCCTGACCGGCGGCGACGACGCGCTGGCGCGCGACATTGCCATGCACGTGGCCGCGCTGAACCCGCAGTACGTCGACGAGGACACCGTCCCGGCCGACGTTCTCGAGCAGGAAAAGGCCATCCTCAAGGCCCAGGCCCAGGACTCGGGCAAGCCGGCCGAGATCATCGAGAAGATGATCACCGGCCGCCTGCGCAAGCACCTGGCCGAAATCACGCTGGTCGGCCAGCCGTTCGTCAAGGACGGCGACCAGACCGTCGGCAAGCTGCTCAAGAGCGCCGGTGCCGAAGTGGTCGGCATGGTCCGGCTGGAAGTCGGCGAAGGTATCGAGAAAGAAGAGTCCGACTTCGCGGCCGAAGTCATGGAACAGGCCCGCGGCGGCTGATCCGGACGTGGCCGACCCCGCCCGATATCGCAGGATTCTGCTCAAGCTCAGCGGCGAAGCGCTGCTGGGCAAGCAGGACTACGGCGTCGACCCCGAGGTCAGTTCGCGGATCGCCCGTGAAGTGGCCGAGGTCGTACGCGACGGCGTCCAGGTCGGCATCGTGGTGGGCGGCGGCAACATCTTCCGCGGCGCCGGGCTGGCTTCGGCCGGCATGGACCGGATCACCGGCGACCACATGGGCATGCTGGCGACGGTCATGAACAGCCTTGCGCTCCAGGACGCCCTGGAGCGTGCCGGCGTGACCACCCGGGTGATGTCGGCCATCTCGATCCGCGAAGTCTGCGAGGACTACATCCGGCGGCGCGCCGTGCGCCACCTGGAAAAGGGCCGCGCGGTGATCTTCGCCGCCGGGACCGGCAATCCGTTCTTCACCACCGATACGGCGGCCAGCCTGCGCGCGATCGAGATCGGCGCCGACCTGATGATCAAGGCGACCAAGGTCGACGGCGTCTACACCGCCGACCCGAAGACCGACCCGACCGCCACCCGCTACGACCGGATCACCTACGACGAAGTCATCGAGCACAAGCTCAACGTCATGGATACCAATGCCATGGTGCTGTGCCGGGACCAGTCGATGCCGATCCGGGTCATCGACCTCAACGTCCCGGGCGCACTGGCCGACCTGCTCGACGGAAAGGATGTCGGCACTCTGGTCGACTGATCGACCGGGTCGGGTCGCGCACTGCCCGATCTACGCCACATTCACGCCCGATCCGGCCCGATCGAGGCTGCTAGAATGGTCTCTTCCGCACAACCACCTCCCGAGTGAGACGCACATGCTTGCCGACATCAAGAAAGATGCCGCTACGCGCATGGACAAGAGCCTGGATTCACTGAAGGCCGAACTGTCCAAGATCCGGACCGGACGCGCCCACCCCAGCCTGCTCGAGCACGTCAACGTCGAATACTACGGATCGGACGTTCCGATCAGCCAGGCTGCCAACGTCACCGTCGAGGATTCCCGCACGCTTGCCGTCACCGCCTGGGACAAGGGCATGGTCGGAAAGATCGAGAAAGCGATCCTGACCTCCGATCTCGGCCTGAATCCGGCGACCGCCGGCACCGTGATCCGCGTACCGCTGCCGCCCCTGACCGAGGAGCGCCGGGCCGCTCTCAGCAAGATCGTTCACGCCGAAGGTGAACAGGCCAAGGTCGCCATCCGCAACATCCGCCGCGACGCGAACAGCCACATCAAGGACCTGGTCAAGGACAAAGAAATCTCGGAGGACGACCAGCGCCGCGCCGAGACCGAGATCCAGCAGCTGACCGACCAGCACGTGGCCCGCGTCGATGAAATGGTTTCGACCAAGGAAAACGAGCTGATGGAGATCTGAGCGGTGAACCCGCTCGCCCGCCCCCGCCACCTGGCGATCATCATGGACGGCAACGGCCGCTGGGCCGCCCGTCGCGGCAAGCCGCGCACCTATGGCCACCAGGCCGGGTCCGAAGCGGCACGACGGATCGTCCGCGCGGTCGCCGAGCGCGACATCCCGATCCTGACCATCTACGCGTTTTCCAGCGAAAACTGGTCCCGTCCGCGGCACGAAGTGACCCGCCTGCTGTCGCTGTTCCGGCGCGCGCTCGATCGCGAGGTCGACAAGCTGCACGAACACGACGTGCGGCTGAACTTCATCGGCCGCCGCGAAGCGTTCTCACCGTCCATGCAGCGCGGCATGGCGAGGGCGGAACATCTGACCCGGAACAACCAACGGCTCCAGCTGAACGTCGCGGCCAATTACGGTGGCCAGGCCGACCTGGCCGACGCGGCCCGCGCGCTGGCCGAACGAGTCCGGCGCAACGAACTTCAGCCCGAGGACATCGACGAAGAGCGGCTGGCCGACCACGTGGCGCTGGCCGGCCAGCCGGCCCCCGACCTGTTCATCCGGACCGGCGGCGAAAAACGCCTGTCGAACTTCCTGCCGTGGGACCTTGCCTATACCGAACTGCATTTCTGCGACACGCTCTGGCCGGACTTCGATGACGCCGATCTCGATCGTGCACTGGAGGATTTCGCCCAGCGGGAGCGCCGGTTCGGCGGTCTCGGCGAACCCTCGCTGAAACATGCTTAGATCACGCATCCTGACCTCGCTGGTTCTTGCCGGTCTCCTGCTCAGCGCGATCTTCGGACTCTCCACCGTTCCGCTGACCGTGTTGCTGGCCGTGCTGGTGCTGGTCCTGGGCGGCTGGGAAGGCGCCGGGCTGGCGGGGCTGGAATCGGCGCCGGTTCGCGCAGGTTGGATCGTCCTGCTGCTCGCCGCCGGGGCGGGCCTGGTGCTGCTGACGCACGACCGGACCGCCAGCGGCGCACTGTTCGCCGCCGGCACCGTATTCTGGCTGGGTCTTTGCGGCTGGCTGGCCGCACCCGATCGCGGCCGACCCGGCCGGCATGAAGTCCAGCCGCTGAAACTGCTGGCCGTGGCGGCGATCCTGTTGTTCGCCTTCATCGCGTTTGCCTGGCTGCACGTCATCAGCCCCTGGTTGCTGCTGGCCCTGCTGTTGATCATTGCGGCGGCCGACATCGGCGCCTACTTCACCGGGCACGCAATCGGCGGCGCCAAGCTGGCGCCACGGATCAGCCCCGGAAAGACCCGGTCCGGCGCGCTCGGCGGCATCGTGGCGGCCGGGCTGGTCGGCCTGGCCGGAAGCGCTCTGCCCGATACGCCGTACGGACCGACCACCGGTTTCGCAGCCGGCATGGCGCTGGCCCTGCTGTCGATCGGCGGCGACCTGACCATCAGCCTGATGAAACGCCATCGCGGATTGAAGGACACCTCCCGCCTGCTGCCCGGCCACGGCGGCATTCTCGACCGCATCGACAGCCTGGGTGCCGCTGCACCGGCCTATGCGCTGCTGGTCTGGATCGGTGCCGGGGCCGGGGGATGAAAACGGCCCTGCTCACCCCCATACCCGACAATCGGACGATCGGAACGCGGAGCAGGCCATGATCGACGCCCTTTCGGCGATCTTCTGGTTGGTGGTGGCCCTGGGGCTGCTGGTGACCTTCCACGAATACGGCCACTACTGGGTCGCCCGGCGCTGCGGCGTCCGCGTGTTGCGGTTCTCGATCGGCTTCGGTCGCCCGCTGGTCCGCTGGCGCAATCGCGAGAACACCGAATTCGTCGTCGCCGCCATCCCGCTGGGCGGTTACGTGAAGATGCTCGACGAGCGGGAGACGCCGGTGGCGTCGGACGAACGCGCCGAAGCATTCAACCGTAAGTCACTCGGCCAGCGCTCTGCGATCATCGCGGCCGGGCCGATCTTCAACCTGGTCTTCGCGGTGGCCGCGTTCTGGCTGATGTTCATGATCGGCATCGCCGACTCGCGCCCGCTGCTGGGCCCGACGACCGGGCTGGCGGCCGAGGCGGGACTCGAAGAACAGGACCTGATCGTGCGGGTCGACGACGCGCAGGTGGAGACCTGGACCCACGCGTTGCTCTCGCTGCTGCCGCCGGCCCTCGATCGCCGCGCCGTTCGCGTCGGCATCGAGGATGCCGCGGGCGTGCAGCGCACCGTGGAACTGGAACTGGACCGACTCGGCCCCGATTTCCGCGAAGACCGGGCACTGGAATCGATCGGACTGAGCATCTGGCGACCCGACCTGCCGCCGGTCATCGATGCGGTCACCGACGACGGGCCGGCCGCACGGGCCGGCCTGGCGCCGGGCGACCGGGTGGTCTCGGTCAACGGCAATCCCATCGACGGCTGGAACGCACTGAGCACCGAGATCCCGGCAGCCGCCGGGACCGGGGCACCGATCCGGGTCGTCGTCGACCGCAACGGCCGGGAGCTCGAGTTCGAGCTGATTCCCGCGCTGCAGGACGGTCGCCCGATCATCGGGGTCACGCCGCCGGCGCCCGACGCCGCGCTGGAAGCCGATATGGAGCGTGCGTTCGCGATTCTTCGATTCGGCCCGCTGGAGGGGCTGGAGCGGGCCTTCGACGAGACCTGGCGCCTGACCGCCGGCACGCTGGGCATTCTCGGCCGCATGGTCACCGGCCAGGCTTCGCTGGCCAACCTGTCCGGACCGATCACCATTGCCCGGATGGCGCAGGATTCAGCCCGGCTGGGTGTCTCCCGCTTCCTGTTCTTCCTCGGATTGATCAGCCTGTCGCTGGCGATCATCAACCTGCTGCCGATCCCGGTGCTCGACGGCGGTCACCTGTTGTACAACCTGATCGAGGCGGTCAAGGGCAGTCCGGTCTCGGAGCGGGGCCAGGTCATCGGCCAGACGATCGGGCTGGTGGCCGTGGCCGGACTCATGAGCCTGGCCATATTTAACGATATAGTACGGATCTTCCAGTAAACTCGGCTCGGCGCCAGCGGCGCTGAAATTCATCGCGGATCCCTTCCTTCATGCGAAAAATCATTCTTCTGCTGGCGCTGCTCGCGTGCACCCCGCTCTACGCCCAGAATTTCGTCGTCGAGGAAATCCGGGTCGATGGACTGCAGCGGATTTCCGAAGGCACGGTCTTCAGCTTCCTGCCGCTGGACGTCGGCGACCGGCTCACCCCGGCGCGCGCACGCTCCAGCATCCGCGACCTCTACCGCAGCGGCTTCTTCGACGATGTCCAGCTGGCCCGCGAAGGCAACATCCTGATCATCGAGGTAAGCGAACGCCCGGCGATTTCCTCGGTAGCGATCGCAGGCAACGATAAGATTCCCGACGACGCGCTGATGCCTGCGCTGGAAGACATCGGCATCGTCGAGGGCGAAGTCTTCGACCGACTCGCGCTCGACCAGGTGTCGCAGGAACTGATCCGGCAGTACTACGCGCAGGGGCATTACAACGTCGATGTCGATACGCGCCTGACCCGCCTCGACCGCAACCGGGTCGACATCGGCATCGTGATCGAGGAAGGCAAGGTCGCCAGGATTCGCCACATCAATATCGTCGGCAACGAGAGCTTCGACGAAGACGAGCTCCGTGCCGACTTCGAATCCGGAACCAAGAACGCCTGGGGCGGCCTGTTCTTCTGGCAGAGTCGGCCCAATTACACGCGCGAGAAGCTGTCCGGCGATCTCGAGCGGCTGCGGGCCTTCTACCTCGACCGCGGCTACGTCGACTTCGCGATCGAGTCGACCCAGGTCTCGGTCAGCCCGGACCGGACCAACATCTACATCACCGCCAACGTTCGCGAGGGCGAGGTCTATACCGTCTCCGATACCCAGCTGACCGGCGACCTGCTGTTCGAATCCGACACCCTTGAACGGTTCGTCGCGCTGGACTCCGGCGACACCTTCTCGCGGGAGAGGGTCGAGCAGACCGTCGACAGCATCACCTCGCTGCTGGCGAACTTCGGCTATGCCTTTGCCAACGTCAACCCGGTGCCGCGCATCGATCGCGACAGCAAGACCGTCGACCTCAATTTCTTCGTCGACCCCGGAAAGCGGGTCTACGTCCGCCGCGTCGAATTCCGCGGCAACACCGTCAGCAAGGACGAAGTCCTTCGCCGCGAAATGCGCCAGTTCGAAGGGGCCTGGTTCTCGCAAGCGGCCGTCGACCGGTCACGCCAGCGTCTGCAGCGGATCGGCTACTTCGAGAACGTCAACATCGAGACGCCGGCCGTGGAAGGCAGCGACGACCAGATCGACATCATCGTCAGCGTCGAGGAGCGCTCGACCGGGAGTTTCCAGGTCGGCCTCGGCTTTTCCCAGCTGCAGGGCCTGATCGCCTCGATCTCGATCCAGCAGGAGAACTTCCTCGGCTCGGGCCGGACCGTCGGTTTCGCGGTCAGCCGCAGCCGGATCAACCGCCAGGTCAATCTGTCCTACACCAATCCGTACTGGACCGACGACGGCATCTCGCGCGGCTTCTTCATCAACTATTCGGAATTCAACCAGGCCCGGGCCAATATCTCGGCCTTTTCGACCAGCCAGGCCGCTGCCGGGGTCAACTTCGGCTTTCCGCTGACCGAGGTCGACTACGTCCGGCTCGGCGCGAGCTACCAGGCGCTGGACATCAACATCGGCAGCTTCGTGACCGTCCCGATCGATCCGGACGATCCGGAAGGCCCGGCGACGATCGAGCTGGCCGCCACACGGCCGCTGGCCATCACGCTCGACCGCGACGGCGACGGCTTCCTGTCCGGCGACGAGCGCGATGTCGAAACCATCCTGTTCAACGGCAGCTGGGGCCGCGATACCCGCAACCATTTCCTGACCCCGACGCGCGGCTCGCTGAATCGCTTGACGTTCGACGTGGCCGCGCCCGGCAGCACCCGCGAATACTTCACGGTCGCCTACCGCGGCCGCAAGTACTGGCCACTGGGCGAGAACCTGGCCTTCGCGGTGCGCGCCGACGTGTCCTACGGCGGTGTCTACGACGACGAGGAACTCGACATCGAGGAAATCGAACCTGAACGCCTGGCCGGCGAGTGCCAGGTCGACGAGATCGTGACCGCGGACTTCGGCCTGCCGTTCTGGGAGCATTTCTTCGCCGGCGGGGTCTCGGACGTGCGCGGCTTCGACGACAACTCGCTCGGCCCGAAGGACCAGTTCTGCCGCTCGGTGGGCGGCGACTTCAAGGTCACCGGCGGCATCGAAATCGCGTTTCCGCTGCCGTTCGCCGAGATCAGCGGGACCCGCATGGCCTGGTTCGTCGACGTCGGCAACGTGTTCCAGACCTTCGATACCTTCGACGAGAACCTTCTGCGTGCGTCGACCGGACTTTCCCTCACCTGGGAAGCGCCGGTCGGCCCGATCATCATCAATGTCGCCACGCCGCTGAAGGACCGCGCCGGCGACGACGTCCAGCAGATCCAGTTCTCCTTCGGCGCCCAGTTCTGAGGGCGCTCGGCGACCGGACGTCGGCCGGGGAGGAAATTTCGGCCGCGAACGCCTATACTCGGGTACCTGAGCGTTCGGAGAAGACGCCGCCATGGCTCGTGTCCTGACATTGCTGCTTGCGTTGATGCTGGCCGGCCCCGCCCTGGGGCAGGCGGAGCTACGCATCGGCTACGTGGACATGAAGCGGCTGCTGGACAATGCACCGCAGGTGCTTGCCGGGCGCGCCGAACTCGACCTGGAGTTCCGGCCGCGCAATGAAGCGCTGCTGGCCGACGAGGAGCGGCTGGTCGACATGGAGCAGGAACTGGCCGAGTCCAGTGGGCTCAGCAGCGAGCAGGTCCTGGCCCGCGAACGTGAAATCCGCAACCTTCGCCGATCGATCGATCGCCGGCGCGAGGACCTGGCCGACGAGCTGAACTTCCGCAGGAATGCCGAAATCAAGACGCTCGGCGAAGAAATCGAACTGGCGGTACAGACCGTCGCGCAGCGCGAAGGCTTCGACCTGGTCCTGTCCAGCCCGGTCGCGTTCGCATCGGACCGGATCGACATCACCGAACAGGTCCTGGAATTCCTCGAGGTCGATTACGAACTGAGGAGCCGGCCCGCGTCGCAATGAACGCAGCCGCCGGGCCGATACCATCCCGATGAGTTCCCCTCCAGCCGATACGCCGCTGAGCGCGGACGCGCTGGCGCAGGCGCTGGGCGCCCGGCGGGTCGGAGACGGCCGCGTCGAACTCCGGCGCCCGGCAACGCTGGCGGCGGCCGGCCCCGGCGAACTCGGCTTTCTTGCCAACCCGGCCTACCGCGAGCAGCTGCGCACGACCCGCGCTTCGGCGGTGATCGTGGCCGAGGAGGCTCTGGACGACTGTCCCTGCACGGCCCTGGTGGTCGACGATCCGTACCTGGCGTGGAGTCGCGCGCTGGATCGCTTCGCGCCATCGGTCGATGCCGTCCCGGGCGTCCACGAGCGCGCCTTCGTCGATTCGAGTGCCGAGATCGACCCCTCGGCCGAGATCGGCGCCATGGCGGTGATCGAGGCCGGCGCCCGGATCGGCGCCGATGCCGTGGTCGGTCCCGGCTGCGTGGTCGGACGGGACGCACGACTGGCCGAAGGCGTGCGCCTGGTCGCCAACGTCACGCTCGGACCGGCGGTCGAGCTGGGCCCGCGCACGCTGGTCCATCCCGGCGTGGTCATCGGCGCCGACGGCTTCGGCCTGGCGATGGACCGATCTCGCGGCCAGTGGCGCAAGGTCGCCCAGCTCGGCACCGTGCGGATCGGCGCCGACTGCGAGATCGGCGCGAATACCACCATCGATCGCGGGGCCATCGAAGACACCCTACTCGGCGACGACGTGCGGCTGGACAACCAGGTCCAGGTCGGCCACAACGTAGCGATCGGCGATCACACGGCGATCGCCGGCTGCGTCGGCATCGCCGGCTCCACCCGCATCGGCCGTTACTGCATGATCGCCGGCGCATCGGGCATCGGCGGCCACCTGGAAATCTGCGATCATGTCGTTATTACCGCGATGAGCACGGTACTCGACTCGATCGACACGCCCGGGGCCTATGGCTCGGGCATTCCAGCCCGGCCGATGCGCGCATGGCAGCGTGTACTCGTGCGCCTCGGCCAGCTCGATCGGCTGTTCCGACGCCGCGGAACGAACTGACCCGATCCCGCTTTCCACGCCCCACGATACGAGACCCCGGCATGACCGATTCCCATCCCGTCGACATCGAACGCATCCTGTCGCTCCTGCCCCATCGCTACCCGTTCCTGCTGGTCGACCGGGTGCTGGAATGGGACACAGGCGATCCGCCGCGCATTCACGCCCTGAAGAACGTCACGATCAACGAGCCCTTCTTCCAGGGGCATTTCCCGGGTCATCCGATCATGCCCGGCGTGCTGATCCTCGAAGCCATGGCGCAGGCCGCCGGCTGCCTCGCCCACCTGGCGCGCGAGCAGCAGGGCGGCGCGGAGGAGCTGTTCTACCTGGTCAAGATCGACAAGGCCCGCTTCAGCAAGACCGTGGTCCCGGGCGACCAGCTGCACTTCCACGTCACCCAGAAGCGGCTGGTCCGCGGCATGGGCCTGTACGAGGCCGAAACCCACGTCGACGGCAGGCGCGTCGCCGGGTGCGAAATGCTCTGCGCCGCAAGGCCCCAGGACCAGTGAGCACGGCCGACGCCACGATCCATCCGACCGCCGTGATCGATGACGGCGCGCGGATCGGAGCCGGGGTCGAGATCGGCCCGTACGCCATCATCGGCGCCGGGGTCGAACTCGGCGCGGGCTGCCGGATCGGTCCGCACGCGGTGATCACCGGCCGGAGCCGGATCGGCGAAGGCACCCGCATCTTCCAGTTCGCGTCAATCGGCGAGGAGCCCCAGGACAAGAAATTCGGCGGCGAGGAGTCCGAACTGGTCATCGGCCGCGACAACACGATCCGCGAATACGTGACCATCAACCGCGGCACCCTCGACGGCGGCGGCGTGACCGAGCTCGGCGACCGCAACTGGCTGATGGCCTACAGCCATGTCGCGCACGACTGCCGGGTCGGCTCCGACTGCGTGTTCGCCAACGGCGCCACGCTGGCCGGCCACGTCACGGTCGGCGACTTCGTGACCTTCGCCGGCTTCTCCGGCGCCCACCAGTTCGTGACCATCGGCAGCCACGCGTTCCTCGGCATGTACGGCGGCGTCGGCCAGGACGTGCCGGCCTACGTGATGGTGTCCGGCCGGCCGCCCCGGCCGCGCGGCATCAACGCCGAGGGCCTGAAGCGACGCGGCTTCGACGCCGAGGCCATCCGCGCCATCCGCGAGGCCTACCGGACGGTCTACCGGCTCGGCCGGCCGCTGGAGGACGCGCTGGCCGAACTGCGCGGACAGAGCGCCGAGGTGCCGGCCCTGGCCGAGTTCGTCGCCAGCATCGAGACCGGCCAGCGGGGCCTGTTGCGCTGATGCAGCTGGTGCTCGGCGCCGGCGAAACCTCCGGCGATCAGCTCGGGGCGTCGCTGGGGCGCTCGCTGCGCGACCTCGACCCGGCGATCGGACTGGCCGGGGTGACCGGCCCGGCGATGAACGCGGCCGGCGTCGAGGCGCTGGCCGGCATCGATCGCCTCGACGTCATGGGGCTGTTCGAAGTGCTCGGCCACCTGCCACGACTGGTCCGCTTCCGACGCGATCTGCGCCGAACGATCCTCGATCGTGCACCGAACGCCTTCGTCGGCATCGATGCACCGGATTTCAATCTCGGCCTCGCCCGGCAGCTGAAGCGGGCCGGGGTGCCGACCGCGCAGTTCGTCTGCCCGTCGGTCTGGGCCTGGCGCGGTTACCGGATCCCGAAGATCGCCCGTTCGCTGGACCTGCTGCTGACCCTGTTCCCGTTCGAGCCCGACTGCTTCGTCGGCACCGGGCTGGACTGCCGCTTCGTCGGTCACCCGCTGGCCGATGCGCTGCCGCAGGATCCCGACCGCGACGCCGCGCGCGAAGCGTTGGCGCTGCCGCCGGATCGGCCGGTCGTCGCGCTGCTGCCCGGCAGCCGCGGCGGCGAGATC
>Ga0102940_1000062_pt1 | contig 68809 bp, 48 predicted proteins | sample SalPonR2_C_D1_MG_FD_78215 | JGI IMG/M metagenome (GOLD analysis project Ga0102940, IMG submission 78215) | Salt pond soil microbial communities from South San Francisco under conditions of wetland restoration - Salt Pond MetaG R2_C_D1_MG | ecosystem: Environmental > Aquatic > Marine > Intertidal... | reverse complement strand
GCATGCTCAGCCCCGGCGACGGCCGAGATCGCCATCACCAGACGCTCCAGGGCAAAACGCTGCATAATGTAGAAAAAGCCCTGATTGGGCTCTCCAATCAGATTAGCCACCGGTACGCGCACCTCGTCGAGGTGAATCGCCCCAGTATCGGAAGCGTGCCAACCCAGTTTGTCAAGCTTGTGTGCATTTACACCGGGATGTTCGCGATCGACAACCAGTAAACTAATGCCGTAAGCGCCCGCCCTGGTATCGGTTTTGGCTGCGACCACTAAAAAGTCGGACAGTACGCCGTTGGTGATAAATGTTTTGGAGCCACTCAAGATATAATGATCTCCTTCCCGCACTGCAGTAGTGCGTAAACCAGCCACATCCGAACCGGCATGAGGCTCGGTAATGGCCAGGCAACCAAAGATATCCCCAGCAATGCCCGGACGCAAATACTGCTGCTTTAGCTCATCACTACCTGATTCCGCAATATGGGTCAGGGCTAGAATAGGATGGGCCGATACGGCCGCAGCAAACCCGGCCGAATTACACTTGCTAATCTCCTCCAGGAAAATAACCTGGTACCAGAAGTCACCACCCATGCCGCCGTATTGTTCCGGGAAGGTCAGGCCAAAAAAGCCCATCTCACCCATCTGCTTCCAGATGGCACGGGGGATTTCGCCGGCTTCTTCCCAGGCATCGACCTTAGACACCACGTGCTTGTCTAGCCAGGCTCGCAGGCTCTGCCGGAATAGCTCGTGCTCCTCGTTAAGGTAATATGTGTTTGTGTTATGCATGGTTTTGTGTGATGTCTTGTAGTTTGCTGATCTCGCAATCTCCCGGTCTCCCACCACTCCCGTGGTGGGTTCAGCGTCTATTCCAGTAGGTCAGCCAGAAGATAATGGCCAGCAATGCGTGGACGATGCCCGGCCGTACGTCCGGATTTACCAGGAATTGATTGGTGCTGATAGCCGTGTGAAATAGGGCGAATAGAAATAAGCTGCCGATCATGAGAGAGCCCCGGTGGGTATGCCGTAGTAGTACAAAGGAATAAATTCCCAATACCGCAGCCGCGGTACCGTACATCGACAGCAGCATTCGTACCCCTTCACTATCGCCAAGACCTGCTAATCCAGGAATGTGCTGTATAATGCCGGGCCAGAACAGAAAAGCAAGGCCGGCAGCTAATTCGATCAGGCCATTGATAACCAAGAGTATTTTCATGTTAATTTGGTTTTAGATGAGCAGCGGATAGCCAAATCTGCCAGCTATCGGGCAGTCGTTTTGTTAGGTAGTACACCCATTTTAGTCCTCTTCCAGGGATGGCCATATCCCATCCTCCCCGCAGGCTGCGCTGAATTGCCTGGGCTACTTTTTGTGGCGTTTGCACCATCCAGGTTTCAAACAACTTACTGCCGTCCATATCGGAAGCCGACTGAAAACCAGTCGCTCTGATCGGTGGTGGACAAATTGCAGTTACCCGCACCCGGGAGCCCTTGCCCTTCAACTCGTAATTAATGGCCCGACTGAACTGCCATACAAAGGACTTCGTAGCGCCATAGGTAGCCAATAAGGGGTTGGGCTGAAATGCAGAAACGGAAGACAGATTAATGATCCGCCCGCTATCACGGGCTATCATGTCTTTCAGAAACAGACGGGTCAGCTTGTACAACGTCATAATATGGAGGTTGATCATGTCAACTTCCCGGTCCATAGCAATGTCATTGATGAAGCCATAAGTGCCGAAGCCGGCATTGTTGACCAGATAATCGATGGCGCGTCCGTCCTGGGTTGCCCAGTCATAAACGATTTGGGCACTAGCGGGCTGGGCCAAATCCTGCTGTAACGTCTTGACCTGGGCCGTTGGACTTTCTGCTTCCAGTTCTTTTTTGGCGGAAGCCAGCTCTTCGGCCAATAACGATACCAGGAGCAGTTGGTGTCCGTCGCGAAGAAGCAGGCGGGCTGTTTCCAGGCCAATGCCGCTAGAGCCTCCGGTGATTAGTGTGGTTGGCATAGGTATATTGGTTTAGGCCCACCGGCTCAGTAGGCGGATTATTTTTTTGGCGAAAGCCGTATAGGGTGGATAAATCGGACTGAGCGTACCCCATTTTCGTTCCATGACGCCCCGTTCATTGGAAAACTCGACAAAGCCATGAAAGCCCAGCGATTTGCCAACGCCCGAATTATTGATCCCACCAAACGGCAGGTCGGGATTGCTAACGCCCAGCATAAATTCATTGATGAGGGTACCGCCGGCCGACGTATGGTCGAGGAAGTACTGCACCATTTGCTTATCCCGGCTATTGATGTACAGGGTCAGTGGTTTGGGGCGTGCCTGAATAATGGCCAGGGCTTCTTCCTTGGTACGCCAGGTGCGCAGTGGCATTAGCGGTCCAAAAATTTCTTCGTGCATGATCTCCATATCATCGGTCACCTCGTCGAGCAGGGTAGGGGCGATGTAGCGGTCGGCAGCATCGGTTTGTCCGCCGTAGACGACCTTCGCTCCTTTATCGAGGGCGTCCTGCAGGAGGTGCTCAATGCGCTTAAAGTGCTTGTCACTGATGATGCGTCCGTAATGGGGCGATTCCTGCGGGGTTTTATTATAGAATTGGTCAATGCTTTCGCAAAAAGCCGCCACAAATTCATCTTTTACCGACTGGTGTACCAGCAAATAATCGGGCGCAATACAAGTTTGCCCGTTATTGACGCATTTACCCCAGGCCGCTTTCTGGGCTACCGATTTGATGGCAGCATCGGGGGCGACGATGGCGGGAGACTTACCGCCCAGCTCCAGGGTAACGGAGGCTAAATGTTGGGCAGCGGCTCCCATAACGATTTTACCGATTTGGGGGCTACCCGTAAAAAAGATATGGTTGAAGGGGAGAGCGAGCAACGCCTGGGCGACGGAAGCGTCGCCCTCCACCACGGCGACCTCTTTCTGTGGAAAAAGCGCTTTGATCATTTGCGCAAGATAGCTTGAAGTATGGGCTGAAATTTCGGATGGCTTTAACACCACGGCATTGCCGGCGGCTATGGCGTAAAGTACGGGCGAAAGAGCCAGCATAAAAGGATAATTCCACGGAGCCATTACCAGGCATACGCCTTTGGGTTCGTACACAATGCGCGAGCGGGTACCGACTAGTGGCAGGGGCGTATGAATGTGTTGGTTACGCATCCATCGCTTGAGGTTCTTGCGAATATGCCGGTATTGCTGTCGCAGTACCATGACTTCTGTTGCCAATACTTCCGCTTCGGGCTTGCGGTAATCCTGATACATCGCATCGCACAGACGCTCTAAGTTGGCATCATCCTGCAGGTAGCGATCGATGCGGGCCAGTCGCTCCAGTCGTTCCTGTGCGGTGGTGTGCTTCAATTCGGAATGATGGCGTTGCTGTTGTGCAAACAGATTGCGAACTTGGTCAGTGGATGGTGAAGTGGTGGTAGGCATAGGTAAAATAGTTTTGGTTAAGTTCAATCCTGGCTAAAGCGATCGACGTCGTACTTGCGTAAAAGAATCTTTTCGTAGCTGGACGGAAGTAAGCGGATGATGCGGTCGGCCAGCCGGGCGTCACGTCCGATCAGGATGCGCTTCTTTTTGCGCTGTACTCCTTTAATAATGGTACGGGCGGCCTCTTCCGCCGTGGTACCGGCCATTTTAGCGAAGGTACTGGCAAATTTCTGTCGCCATTCGGTGCGTTCGGTATCAATATTATTTACAATGTTGGTAGCAATACCGCCGGGCTGAACAACGCTAACGGAAACACTCGTCCTGGCCAACTCCTGGCGCAGCACTTCGGTAAACCCTTTAACGGCAAACTTAGAGGTGACATAGGGCCCCTGATTGGGGTAGGCAAACTGCCCGAAAATGCTGCTCACGTTAACCAGAGCGGCTTCGGGTTGTTCCTTTAGGTGGGGAATAAAAGCCTTACTTCCGTAAACAACGCCCCACAAATTAATGTTGATAATGTTCTCAAATTCTTCATAGGGTGTCGATTCGATCTTGCGCTGCATGAGGGCAATCCCGGCATTATTGACCACGACATCGACCTGGCCAAACTGCTCGGCTACCGTTTGGGCGAAGCGGTATATAGCCTGGCGGTCGGCGACGCTAAAGGCCGACTGATAGACGGTGGCGCCAAGCTCCCGGCATTGTTGGGTAGTCGCATTGAGGGTTTCTTCTGACCAATCGTTTAAGGCCAGGTGGGCTCCCTGTTCGGCTAGTTGTAGCGCCAGCTGCTGACCGATGCCCGAACCAGCACCGGTAATGACGCATACTTTATTTTGGAATGATTGCATAGTTTATTTTTTAGGTTTTTGGATTAGCCAGTGAAATTGGTTTTTCTTCCCAGACAACGGGCTCATCCTGATCGTACCACTGCTGAAATTTATCGTGGTAGCGTTGATTGAGGGCGTCGCGTCGGATTTTCATGGTCGGCGTCAGTATACCATTTTCTACGGCCCAGGGTTCCTGTACCACAACGACGGTTTTTAGTTTTTCGTAGCCCGAGAGGTCGCGATTGACCTGCTGCAGGGTCTGCTGCAAGCTGATTTCCACGTCTTTCGGCTCGGCCTGCACCCCTAATTCGGATAATACGATCAGGGCGATAGGCTGGGGTAAAGCCAGCCCCACCACACATACCTGCTCGATGAAGGTGTTTTCGGCAAAGCCCCATTCCATGGGCGCGGGAACGATGTACTTGCCTTTGGCTGATTTGAACGTATCGCTAACGCGCCCGGTCAGTTTGAGGAACCCATCGGCCGTTAGTTCACCCTGATCGCCGGTGTGGAGCCAGCCGTCGCGTAAGACGAGGCTGGTTTTTTCCTCATCGCGGTAGTACCCCTGCATCACCCAGGGGGCTTTCATCAGCACCTCATTGTTTTCGGGAGCAATTTTGAGGCGCACATTGGGTAGGGCTCTGCCCACGGTACCCGAGCGAATATCTTCGACGGGCATGAGGGTACAACCGCCACAGTTCTCTGTCATCGCATATACTTCCTGGAGTTTCAAATCCAGTTTTTGGTACCAGTCTTTTAGAGGATCGGGGGTAGGTGCTGCCCCGGTCAGCATGATACGGGCCTGACTGAGACCAAGTCCTTTTTGTATTTTCTTTTTTACCAACGTGGAAATAAAGGGGAGCTTGAGTAGCATATTTAGCCGATTCTGTGGCAGCCGTTCCAGTACGCCAAGTTGGAATTTAGTCCAGATGCGAGGTACCGCCATGAAGAGCGTAGGCTGGGTGTCTTGTAGGTTCTGGGCAAAGCTATCCAGGGATTCGGCAAAAGAAATGGTTCCCCCGGTCATAATTCCAGCTACCTCCACGATGATCCGTTCGGCAATGTGGTTGAGGGGCAGATAGGAGAAATAACGATGTTCTGTACCGGCGAATACCTTGAGGTTGTTGTGCACGCGTTCATTTTCCATCAGAGCGGTGGGGGCAGCATAGTTGTGCATGACCCCTTTTGGCGAGCCAGTCGTGCCCGAGGTATAAATGATGGTCCACAAATCGTCTAGCGTAGGACGAGGATCACCGGCGATGGGGGCACTGTTTTGCACCAGTTCGTCCCATTGGTATTTGGCTTCCACGCGGGCATTGCCATTATAATGCGGAAAGGCTATCGTTTCCACCTCATCGGGGATACCCCGGGCCGGCTCTTCCCATTCGTCGAGTTTGCCAAGAAAAAGTACCCTGGCTCCACTAAGCTCGAGTACTTTTCGCAACTGTCTACTAGTGAGGTTGGGATAGAGTGGCGTGGAGACAAAACCGGCCATCATGATAGCCAGGTCGGCAATGATCCAGTGGTAGCAATTTTTAGAAAAGGTAGCTACGCGATCCCCTTTTTGCAGACCGAGGCGCTGCAGGGCAGCGGCCATACGGCGAGCCTGTTCGCCGGCTTCGTTCCAGGTGATATCCGTCCAGAGCGGGCCAAAAGGCTGCTTGAGGAACGGGGTATTTCCCTGCCTGGCTTCCCATTCGTAGAAGTAATCGAGGATCGTCTTTTGGTTGGGCGGTATTTGCATAGCTTTTTATTTCGGGTAATTGATGATCTTTTAAAATGGATAGCCTACTGCTTCTTGCACTGCCGGAGCAATGCTGCGGCGCAGCTCAATTTCGTTGTAGGGCAAAACTTGATCGAGCCTGGCCAGTGCGCCGAGCAGTTGCTGGGTTTCTTCTCCCTGTGCTACCTGTGGTATCAGGGTGCGCAACGATCGATAGATAACCTGCGCACTGTGACAGGCCTGTAGCCGCTGCAAGGCAGTACGCAGCTCTCCCCGGTTGCTGGTGTTTTTTTCACTGCGCAGGATAACGGACTCCAGGGCGAAGAGCTCGATAAAGACATCGGCCAGGGCCAGCATAAGTTGCTGTTCTTCTTTTAGGGTAGGGAGCAAGCGTTCACCAATGAGGGCCAATACCACAAGCGTTAGCTCTCGTCCATTCTGCAGATACTGACGCTCGGGGGAGATTCCGTCGTTAGCCGTCAGGCTTTCTCCTTCCCGAAAGCGGGTGAGGGCTGCCTGCGCGGCTGGTAGCAGGGCAACTTCGCCTTTCATGGCTTTGCGCAGCACCATATTGATGCTCAACATGCGATTGATCTCATTGGTGCCTTCATAAATGCGGTTGATGCGGTGGTTGCGGTACATGGTCTCGATCGGCGTCTCGGCAGAATACCCCATACCTCCGTGGATTTGCAGAGCCTCATCGGTGACAAAAGCATCAGCCTCGGTATTGTGTACTTTGGCCATAGCGCATTCCATAGCGTAGGAGGCGATGGCCCGGCGTTCCGCTTCCTGCGGCTCTTCCCCGGCTGCCATCAGGCGGGTACTTTCTTCGTCAATCTGGCCGCCAATGCGAAAAGCTACGCTTTCCATGGCATAGATGCGCTGACACATGTCGGCCAACTTCCCCTGAATGGCATCAAACTGATCGAGCGCTTGCCCAAACTGCTGGCGCTCAGCAGCGTATTTGGCGCCGTAGCTCATCGCTTTTTTGGCAGTACCGGTTACCGTAGTGGCCATTTTAATGCGGCCGGTATTCAGCACGTTTAGCGCAATTTTAAAGCCTTCACCGCGCTCTCCCAAAAGGTTGTTGGTGGGCACTGGTACATCTTCAAAAAATACCTGCCGGGTACTTGATCCCCGGATGCCCATTTTTTCTTCTTCGGCCCCCAGGCGAATGCCGCCAAAGTCTTTTTCAACGATCAGGCAGCTGAGGTTCTTGTCGTCTTCAATTTTAGCAAAGACAAAAAACAGATCGGCAAAACCGGAATTCGTGATCCACATCTTCTGTCCATTCAGCGTGTAGTGGGTACCGTTCTTGTTGAGGGTAGCACGCGTTTTTCCGGAGTTGGCATCGGAGCCGGCGGTGGGCTCCGTCAGGCAGTAGCATGATTTGCGCTCGGCAGAGACAATACCCGGCAAATACTTGTCTTTTTGCTCTTGGTTGCCGTAGAGTAGAAGGGGCGCAATGCCGAGGCTGGTTTGTACCCCGATGGTCAGGCCAAAAGACCAGGATGCATAGGCTACCTCCCCAAAAATAAGCTGAGTGGTAAAGTCGGCTGCAAAGCCTCCGTATGCTTCGGGTACCCCAATCCCCAGAAAGCCGAGTTCGCCCATTTTTTCGAGTAAGCCCGGCCCCATTTCGATACCTTTCTTGGAATCAAATGCTTTGTAATGGGGCTCAATTTCCTGCTGCATAAAATCGCGAATACTTTGCCGCAGCATGCGCTGCTCCTCGGTAAAGTCTTCGGGGGTGAAGAGGCCCTCCACCTGTCGATCGTGCAGGAGAAATGTTCCGCTTCCGTGCTGTACTGTGGTCGTATTATCCATAGGAGAATGTATGTTTTGTCAGATTTGGAATTGTTGCCCGTGTAGGCGTTGCCCGCCATCAATATATACGGTTTCGCCCGTAATGTATTCGGCCATCGGACTGGCCAGGAAGAGCGTGAGATACGCCACCTCATCCGTACTGCCGAGTCGCTTCATGGGGATAGTGTCAGCCAGACCCTGCACCAGCTCCGGCGGGTAATTATCCATTCCGGTCGATTGGATCAGCCCCGGCGCTACCGCATTAATGCGGATATTGTGCTTGCACCACTCTACGGCCAGAGTCTTGGTCAGGTTGTCGACACCGGCCCGGGCTGCTCCCGTATGGGCCATACCGGGGAAACCCCGGTATATATTAACAATAATGTTGACAATGTTCCCGCTCTTTTGGGGAATAAAAAAGGTGCGGGCCATCGTTCGCGTCACGTAAAAAGTACCGTTCAGGTTATTGTTGATCACGGCATTCCAGCCTTTCTCGGAAATATCCTCGGCTAGCGAAGGGAACTGCCCACCGGCATTATTGACAAGGATGTCGAGTCGGTTATTTTTTTCTTTGATACCATCGGCCATAGCCTGAATTTGCTCGGGCTCGCGAATATCACAGACAAAATAATCGACCGGGCCGTATTCTTTCAGGTCGGCGATGGCTTTTTGTAGCTTTTCCTCTTTGCGCGAAGCAATATATACCGTAGCCCCTGCCTGCAACAACTGCCGGGCAATAGCTTTCCCAATGCCCGAGCCACCACCGGTGACCAGGGCGATTTTATTCTTGTATAAATCTTTACTGAAGGTCATAATTTGATTTCGTTGGTTTATATGTTTGTTTTTTGGCGACAGCCACCCGCACCGGCACACCATTAAATACGGCATTACCGCTCAGGGTGTCGGTCAGTTCGTGGTTGGTAATGGCATTGACATTAGCCCCTGGAGTCTGCTCGGCGACCTGCAGCTTACTCCCATGCCCGTCGTGACCCCAGCCGTGGGGTATGCACAATACACCGGGCATCACCTCTTCGCTGAGGGTCACGGCCAGGGTGATTGCCCCGTGCGCTCCCTGCACAGTGACCACGTCGCCATCGCTAATGTTTCGCTGATCAGCATCCATTGGGTGCATCAGCGCCCGACAGCGGTCTTTTTGCTTCATCAGGCGGGGACTGTTATGCATCCACGAATTATTGCTCAGAAGATGACGTCGCCCGATTAAGAGCAGGGCATCTTGTTGATCGGGTATATCGGGTGGGATTATTTTGATCGCTTCCGCAAAAACCGGTACATCCAGACGGATGGTCTGATTTTCAGTAAAGAGGCGACCGGGCAGCCGGGGCTGTAGGGGACCCAGATCAACGCCGTGGGGATGCTTTTTCAAATATTTCAGGCTCAGTCCATGCTTGCGCAAAAAGCGACCGCCCCACGCGCCAAATGGTCCCAGGCGCAAGCCCAGGTCGATGCGCCTTTTGGGCGAAAGCCAACTTAATACCTGATTGCGCAGGCGATCGGTGCGGGAACCCCGCAGGCGATCAAGTCGTTTTTGTAACCCAAGCAAGATTTGCCAGTCGTAGCGGGCATTGTCGGCCTTGGGTAGCACCGGTGCTGAATAATTCGCCACATTGCGCAGAGCAATAATGGCCAGTACAAAATCGTAATGCAGGACTTCCAGGCCAGCCGCCGGTGGCAGGATTAGGTCGGCGTGGCGTGTGGTCTCATTGCAGTAGATGTCGATGGCAATCATAAAGTCCAGTTGCCGTAGTCCTGCTTCCAGCCGGTGTCCGGCGGGAGCAGATAAGGCAGGATTGCCGGCGATGGTCATCAGTCCACGGACCTGGCCTTCGCCTTTTTGCTCCATCTCATCGATTAGGGTAGCGGTAGGGAAATCGCCGGCTACTTCGGGAAGATTCCGTACGCGGCTGCACCAGCGATTGGCTTTGGCCTCTTTCTTAAGTAGCTGCAGAAAGTCGATCGCCGGACGCGTAAACATCAGTCCGCCCGGTTGGTCGAGCTGTCCAGTTAGTATGTTCAGACACTGAATGAGCCAGTGGCATAAAGTGCCGTATTCTTGCGTGGATACGCCCATGCGACCATAACAGACAGCCCGTTCGGCTCGCGCAAAATCAATAGTCAACTGCCGGATGGTGGCGGCGGAAACCCCGGTGTGCGCCTGAGCCACCTCTGGAGTGAATCCGGCTACCGCCTGCTGTAGGCCACCAAGACCAGTGACATAATCTTTAGCATCGCGCAGCCGGAGTAGGTCTTCCTGAAAAAGGAGGTGAACCATAGTGGCCAAGAGGTATACATCAGTACCGGGGCGGATAAAGAGATGTTGGTCGGCCGCTTCGGCGGTGCGGGTGCGCCTTGGGTCAACCACCACAATCTGTCCGTTGCGCTGCTGAATATCCTTAAAAGTCTGCCGGATATTAGGAGTAGCCATAATGCTGCCGTTCGATACCAGGGGATTGGCTCCGAAGATCAGGAAGAAATCCGTCCGGTGCAGGTCGGGCACCGGAAACATAGCCTGATGTCCGTATAATTCGCCACTGACCACCATTTGTGGAAGCTGATCGAGGGAGTGGGAGGCAAAGCGGTTGCGAGTACCCAGCGATTTGAAAAAGTCGTAGAGGTAAAGGATAGTTCCCGTATTGTGTACCGTAGGATTCCCCGTATACACGGCAAAGGCATCACGCCCGTGGGTTTGTTGGATGTCGTTAATCTTTTCGGCAGCCAGATCGAGGGCTTCTTCCCAACCGATAGGTTTCCATTGATCGCCCCGACGTATCATGGGCTGCCGCAGCCGATCGGGGTCCTCGTGGATATCCTGCAGGGCGGCCGCTTTGGGGCAAATGTGTCCCTTGCTGTAGACATCGTTTTCGTCGCCTTTGATGCGTACGACATTTTGTCCCTGTACGTGGATTTCCAGGCCACACATGGCTTCACACAGGTGGCAGGTACGAAAGTGGACGCTATGTTGATTGTGTGTGCTCATGCGCTTGCCGCTTTTAGTACCGAGCCATAATGGTTGACCTGCCCCAGATCGGGAGAAAAGCTTCCGTCCTGCCAGGCTATGCGCCCGTTGATCATCACCAGGGGTACAGTTGCGTCATTGCGGCGTACCAGGCGTTTAAATTCAGGCATAGCCGGCATGCCGGCTTCCTCCATTTCGTCGAGTCGGTCGTCGAGGGCAGTCGGTTGCAAGAGCACCAGGTCGGCCCGCTTGCCGGATTCGATACTGCCTACCCCGTCGAGGAGGTACCAGTCAGCCAGATCTTTAGTTACTTTGCGGATAGCCTGGCCCACGGTTAAGGTTTTGCGGCCCAGGCTGGCTTGTTCCTGCACGAACTTGATTAGCCGTAGCGCGAAGTTGTAATGGGCCATATTTTTGAGGTGGGCACCGGCATCACTGAAACCAATGTGGCAATCGCGATGCTTTACGATCCAGTTGAGCTCTTTGGGGCGATCGTTGCCCACCACGGTATACCAGCGCAGTTTATTACCATAGGTGCGAATAAGATCGATAAAGCAGTCAATCTCATCCTGATCTCGTGCTTTGGCAACCTCGGCGAAGGATTTACCTTCCAATTCTTTATCGGGGCAGCGCACAATGTGCGTATCGGCCAACTTGCGGTGAAAGACTCGCGGCATAAAGCGGGCTCGCCACTGTTTGCGGAATTTGCTGCGGTATTGTTTGTCGAGGAGCAACTCCTGCCGCTCTACCACATCCTGCAGATGAAGGTAGGCGGTGCCGCTTTCGAATTCTTCAAAGAAGGGCGAATCGAAGCCGTGTGTAATAACATCGAAGGGCTCGGGCAGCCCCTGAAACTTCACTCTGCCGTTAAGCCAGCGGTTAGTGAAGCGGGCCGAGTTGCCAAAAACGCGGTGTATGCCGCGGGCAGCCTTGCCGTCAATCATAGCGAGCATGGAGGTTTTGAGCGCCTTGCGGCCCAGCCCCCGGCTTTCCCAAATGAAGCTAAAATACGTCAGGGGATTCGCCGTATTGGGTACGGTCTGTAAAATGCGATCGCGCTGCCGCAACGTGCGGAACAGATAGCGGTATTCTTTCCAGTCGGCAAAAACCGATGGAGTAGGGCGGGAGCGGAAGGCTTCCCCGTCCATTTTGTCGAACTCCAGCAGGTTGACCGAGAGTCCCAGATACCCGGCATCAATAGCCTGATTTAGGATTTGATCCATTCGGTCCAATTGCTCCTGGGTCGGACGATTTTTATGCGTTAGGCTGGCCTGTAACCCCATTACATAAGCGCGCAGGGTGGAGTGCCCGAGGAACATACCAATGTTGGGGCCTAACGGAAGACGTTGTAGGTGCTGCAGGTATTCGGTGGGGCTATCCCAGGTCTTTTTCTCCTTAAGCATATCTTTTATGTAATGACTGGGAATACCCTCCACCCGGGTAAACATGTCAGAGAGAGCTTCCGGGTCACCCATCACCATGCTAATGCCGCAGCTTCCCATCAGGCAGGTGGTTACGCCATGGCGTACGCTTTCGCTGAGTTGGGGGGCATACTCCACTTCCCCATCGTAGTGGGTATGGATATCGATGAACCCTGGGCATAGCCATTGTCCCCGGGCATCGATCACCTTACGGCCCGCAACAGGTAGCCCTCCCTTGCGGTCGATGGCCTCTATCTGGCCATTGGTTACCAACACATCGGCGGTGTAGGGCTCGCCGCCCAATCCGTCGTATACCGTTGCTTGTTGGAAGAGTGTGTCTTGCATGGTGATTTGGGTTTAGATTATGGAATAGGGTAAGCCACTGATGGTCAGTTTGTCGCTTTCCGTAAGGTTGAGCTGATGTAGGCTTTGCTTTCGCAAAAAACTGCGGTCACTGAGTACTTCTTCCGTGGTGCGCACGGGGCTTAGGCAAACGTCATGTCCCTCGCTAAGGGCAACCCATTCGGCCTGTGTGCGCTGCCGGAAGAGGTCGATTAGTTCCCTTTGCGGAAAAACGTGAATGGATAGCTCCATGGGGTTGCTGCGCTGCCAGTCGGGGCATTCCACCAGTTGGCAAAAGGCATTCCAGAACTTCATTTCCAGGGCACCCAGTGCAACCCAGCGATCGTCAGCCGTGGCATAGACATTGTAGTTGACCAGCGCACCACTCAGAAAGTTAGCTGTACGCACGTCCATACCGCCCTGTTGTTGGCTAAAGGGGATGGTCATCAGGGGCAGCAGGGCATCGAGCATCGACACGTCGAGGTAACTGCCCTCGCCGGTCTGTGCCCGGTGAAAAAGGGCCGATACAATGGCCATAGCGCACATGTAACTGCCGCCGCCAATGTCGGCGACCTGTACGCCCGGCACAACCGGTCTGCCGTCGGCATCGCGGTTGAGATCCAACACGCCGGCCATAGCCAGGTAATTGATGTCATGGCCTGCCTGCATAGCCCATTCCCCTTTTTGGCCATAGCCGGTCAGGGAAGCGTAAACCAAATCCGCTTTGTGGGCACGCAGACTGTCGTAGTCGAGGCTCCATTTTGCCATTACACCCGGTCGGAATTGCTCGACTACTACATCGGCTTCGGCAAGTAATTGCTGCACACGAGCCCGGCCTTCCTCCGAGGTGTAGTCGATGGTTTCGGTCTCTTTACCGGTATTTAAACTGGCAAAAAGGGTGGACTGCCCCGCTACAAAGGGCGGTTGTACCCGGGCCATGTCCGACCGTTTGGGATGCTCGATCCGGATGATCCGAGCCCCCATTTGCCGCAGCAAATGCGTGGCCAATGGCCCCGGTAGCAGCCGGGTGAAATCCAAAATGGTGATATGTTGCAGTGGTTTTTTGATAATGCTGAATGTTCAATGATGAATTATTGGGTGATTTTGGTCGTTGTAGAGACGCAAAATATTGCGTCTCTACAACGACGATCCGAAGGATCGTGGTCCACCATCAATACACCTTGGCGTAATTCACGTCGTCGAGGGCCATTTTGGCGATGATCTCGCGCATAATCTCGGAGGTGCCGCCGGCGATGGTACCCACGCGGGTATCGCGGTAAGCCCGGGCAATGGGGTATTCTTCCATATAACCGTAGCCACCAAAGAACTGCAAGCACTCGTCGACCACTGTTTTTTGCAGCTCGGAGGCGCGCAGCTTGACCATCGAGCATTCCTTGACGGCAAATTCTTCCTGGGTGAACAGCCAGGAAGCGTGATGCGCCAACTGACGGCAGGCTTCAACCTCCGTCATTAGGTCGGCCATACGATGGCGCAGTGCCTGGAATTTGGCAATGGGCCGCCCGAAGGCCTCGCGCTCCTGCATGTACTTGCAGGTCATGTGGAGGATGCCGTCCATGGCACCTACTGCTAGCAAGCCGCCGGCCAGACGCTCCAGTTGGAAACTATCCACAATGTAGTAGAAGCCCATGCCTTCCTGTCCGATTAGGTTTTCTTTGGGCACTTCGGCGTTGTCAAAGTGAATTTCAGCCGTATCGGAAGAATGCCATCCCATCTTTTTGAGCTTGGTGCGCTCTACGCCCGGCGCATCGCCGGGCACAATCAAGAGAGACAATCCGGCTTCCGTCTTAACCAGCGTGGTGATAAAGTCGGCGTAGTACCCGTTGGAAATAAAAGTCTTGGAACCGTTGACTATATAATGATCGCCCTCCAGCGTGGCGCTGGTACGGATACCCTGTACGTTAGATCCCACATCGGGTTCGGAAATAGCCAGGGCGGCAATCTTTTCTCCGGCAATACCCGGACGCAGGAACTGCTCCTTCTGTACCGGGGAGCCGGCCCGCGAGATGTGGTTGAGGGCCATGTACTCATGGACACTCATCGCGCAGCCAAAGCCGCCATTACCGATGCGACCCAGCTCTTCCAGAAAGACCACCGAATACCAAAAATCGGCATCCATGCCGCCGTACTCTTCGTCGTGGCCCAGGCCGAGGTAGCCCATTTCGCCCATTTTCTTCCAGGCCCAACGGGGGATTTGCTGCTGCTCTTCCCATTCGTCGAAATGGGGAGCGATTTCTTTTTCCAGGAAGGTGCGTAATGATTCCCGAAACAGGTTATGTTCTTCTTTAAAATAGGGTGATTTCATCTACTTGAAATTTTGCAATAATTTGAAAATGAAGCTATTGCAAGATTTTGAACCGCTGCAATCGCTTCGCTTTCGCAAGAACTTATTTAATCATTTCCGTTTGGTGAACTTATGATCAAATAAGTTCTTGCTCATTTCATGGTCATACTTTTTTTGCGTAAAACAATTCGTCCCGTTCCGCTTTTTGGCGCAAGCTGTCGGGTACGCGGAAGCGCTCGCCAAAACGCTCGGCGAAATCATCACACTCCGCGACAAACGTCTGCGGGCCTACGTAGTCGATATAGGAAAACACTCCGCCGGTGTAGGGCGGAAAGCCAAAGCCGGTGAGGGAGCCAATGTCGCCGTCGGTGGTATTGCGCAGTACGCCTTCTTCCAGGCAGCGATAGCTTTCCAGGGCCATAATGTGCAGTAGGCGTTTGCCCACCGTTTCTCCATCCAGCGTGTCGGGGTCGGAGGGAAACAGGTCGTTTAGTTCTGGCCAGAGGTATTTCTTGCTGTTTTCGGGGTATTCGTAAAAGCCCTTTTGGGCTTTCTTGCCTTCGCGACCGCGCTCGATCATTTTTTGGTAGAGGTCGTACATACGTTGGGTATGCTCCGCCATCTGGGGCATATTCTCCATGACGTGGGTGGCCAGAGTGAGGCTCACCTCATCGGTAACCGCCAGGGGGCCTACCGGCATGCCGACCCGTTTGGCCACATTTTCGATCATGGCGGCGGGTACACCTTCTTCCAGCATCAGGGCCCCCTCACCCGTAAATGTGCCAAAGACGCGCGAGGTAAAGAATCCCTGACTGTCGTTGACAACAATCGGAATCTTATTGATGGCCGTTACATAATCGACGGCGGCAGCTATGGTGCGGTCGTTGGTCTTTTCGCCCACGATGATTTCCACCAGCGGCATTTTATCTACCGGCGAGAAAAAGTGGATGCCAATGAAGTTTTCCGGTCGGACCGAGGCTTGCGCCAAACGGGTGATTGGTAAGGTCGAAGTATTCGAGGCAAAGATCTTGTCGTCGCCCAGAAATTCCTCGGCTTCCTGAGTCACGGTTGCCTTGAGTTTGGGGTTCTCAAAAACGGCCTCAATAATTAGATCGCAGCCCTGCAGATCGGAGGCCGTTGCGGTGGGGTGAATGCGGTCGAGGATTTCGTCCATCGCTGCTTCCGTCATGCGTCCGCGGCTAACCCGTTTTTTTAGTAGTTTTTTGGAGTATGCTTTGCCGCGTTCGGCATTTTCGGTAGATACGTCTTTTAGTACCACCTCCATGCCGGCTCGCGCCGAGACATAAGCAATGCCGGCGCCCATCATACCGGCGCCCAGGATGCCCAGTTTTTTGATGGCAAAGGCAGGATAGCTTTGTGGCTTGGCCTTTCCTTTCTTAGCTTCATTAATGGCAAAGAATCCGGTGCGGATTAAGTTTTGGGCCTCCGGCGAGTAGAATGCCTTGATAAAATAGCGGGCTTCTACTTCCAGACCCCGATCGATTGGGAGCTGCATCCCGTCGTGGACCGCCGATAGCGCATAGGTGGCCCCGGGGTAATTGCCGTGGGTTTTTTTACGCAGGTTGCCGATGGCGCCAATCATCGTTTGTGCCCCGCCCGGGCTCATCAGAGCCCCACCAGGTATTTTATGCTTGCGATTGTCCCAGGGTTGGGAACTATTCCCATTTTCGAGAATCCACTTTTTGGCGGAAGCCAGCAGCTCCTCTTCACTTTCCACCAACGCATCTACCAAGCCCTGTGACAGGGCTTTCTGGGGGCGAAGTTGCTGCCCCTGCAGGATAATCATCAGCGCATTCTGAATGCCGATTAGATAGGGAAGCCGCTGCGTACCGCCGCCGCCGGGGAATAAGCCCAGTTGCGTTTCCGGCAGGCCGATTTTAATCTTTGGATTGTTCAGCGCGATGCGGTGGTGGCAGGTGAGGGCCAGCTCGTAGCCACCGCCCAGTGCATTGCCGTTGATGGCAGCTACGAAGGGTTTACCGCCCTTTTCAATTTCGCGCATCTCGCGGTGCATGCGCAGCAGCCCCTCAAAGAGTTCCTTGCGGTCTTCGGGTGGGTTGCCAATGAATTTCAGGTCGGCCCCGGCCATAAAGTCGCGGTGGGCCGAGGTGACAATAACGCCTTTGACCTGATCGTCTTGCAGGGCCTGTTTGGCGGCTTCGACGTAGGCTTCGACAAACTCGAGGCTGAACAGATTGGTTGGCTGCTCGGTCATGTGGATGGTGATATGGGCAATGCCGTCTTCATCCACCTGGTAGTTGAGAATCTTATTTTTTAGTGCAGTTTGACTCATTTTTCGTTCGGTTTAGGAGAACGAAGCTTCAGCTTCGTTCCGAAAGGTTTAGCGGAGTTCGAGCTCCGCTCTAAAGGGTTCAGGCGGAGCTGGAGCTCCGCATCTCCTGGGTTAACGGAGCTGGAGCTCCGTTCTCCTTTACATCCGCTCGATGATGGTGGCAATGCCCATGCCTCCCCCGATGCACAGCGTGATCAGACCGGTGCTGAGGTCCTGTCGCTCCAGTTCGTCAAGCGCCGTACCCAGGAGCATACAGCCGGTAGCCCCCAGCGGGTGGCCCATCGCGATGGCGCCGCCGTTGACGTTGACCTTGTCGTGGGGTACGCCCAGGTCCTGCATAAAGCGCAGGGGTACTACGGCAAAAGCTTCGTTGACCTCATACAGGTCGATGTCTTCTTTGCTCATGCCGGCTTTTTTCAGAGCAATCCGGCTGGCTGGAGCCGGGCCCACCAGCATGATGGTGGGTTCGGTACCATAGACCGCTACGGATCGCACGCGTGCCCGGGGTTTAATGCCCAGCTTATCCCCGACTTCTTTGTTGCCGACGAGGGCCAGGGCTGCTCCATCTACGATAGCCGAGCTATTGCCTGGATGGTGGATGTGGGTAATGGTCTCCACCTCGGGGTAGCGATCTACCGCTACGGCATCAAATCCGCCCATCTCACCCATCATGGCAAAAGATGGATCGAGGCCAGCCAGCACTTCAGCGGTGGTAGTGGGGCGAATGTTTTCGTCGTGATCGAGGATGGTAAAGCCATTGATGTCCTTTACCGGAATGCGCGAGCGCTCGAAGTAACCAGCTTCCTGGGCACGGGCTGCGCGTTTTTGTGATTCGGCAGCAAAGGCATCGCAATCGGTGCGAGTGAAGCCATATTTACTGGCAATTAAATCGGCAGAGATGCCCTGGGGTACAAAATGGCCCGGCATCGCTACCATCGGATCCATGGCCATCGCTCCGCCATCGGTTCCCATTTTAACGCGCGACATAGATTCCACGCCACCGGCAATAAGCAGGTCTTTAAATCCGGATTTGACATAAGCTGCCGCCTGATTAACCGCCTCCAGCCCGCTTCCGCAAAAACGGTTGAGGGTGACACCACACAAGTGCTCACCGTAGCCAGACTGCTGAGCAGCCGTTTTGGCAATATTAGCCCCCTGGTCTTTGACCTGGGTGACACAGCCCATAATCAAATCTTCGACCAGTTCCGGGTCGAGGTTGTTGCGCTCACGCAGGGCATCGAGCACTGCGACGGAGAGGTGGGTAGGCGTGGTGCCGGCCATCGCTCCTTTTTTATTTCCTTTACCACGGACCGTGCGGACCGCGTCGTAGATATATGCTTCCATAATTCGGGTGTTTATAAGGTTATGCGGATTGGGAGTTTTCTTTAATGGGCAATTCAAGTATTGCTCGTGCTTCTGTGATGGACGCCGGTTCGTAACCGGCAATTCGGGTAAGGCGGGCAGCCTCTTCAACAGCGGTTCCATTGGAGCTGGCGAGGGAGCCATCCGGCAGGTAGAGGTTGTCTTCTAACCCTACCCGTATATTGCCCCCCATAGTGAGGGCCGCCATTACCATGCGCCACTGCTTTTTACCAATACCAATGACTTGCCAGTGGCTTTGCTCCGGCAATTGGCTCACCTGATGGACCAGATTTTGTGTGGTAGCCGGAATACCCCCCAGCACCCCCATGATCAGGCTAAACTGATAGGGTGGCTGCAACAGACCCATATCGATTAGGGGCCGGGCATTATTGATGTGGCCGGTGTCGAAGCATTCCATCTCAGCCCGGGTATCGGCTTTCTGCATGTGCTCCAGGAAAAAGGAAATATCCTGGAGGGATTGGCAAAGACATGATCGTGGTAGAAGGTCTTCTTCTTGCGTGAATAGATGGCGTAATTCATCGAGCCCATATTCAACGCCGCCATATCGGGTTGCAGGGCGTCGATGTGGTGGATGCGCTCTTCATTGGAGATGCCGATAGCTCCGGTAGAGTAATTAATAATGGCACCCGGGCAGCGCTCTTTTACGGCAGCGTCAATGCGGGCATAAGTGTCGACGTCATAGGCCGGAAAGCCATTGTCCTGGCGGGCGTGAATATGTAAGATACTGGCTCCGGCATCGACCGCCCGTCGTCCCTCCTCGGCAATTTCCTCCGGAGTGTAGGGAATATTGGGGGATTGCTGCCGGGTGGCGAGCACGCCTGTCAGGGCGGCAGTTATGATGATTTTATTGCTCATTGTGTGTATGTTTTACTGATTGGTCCAATTAGGAGTGCGCTTCTCGCGAAAAGCAGCCATTCCCTCCCGGGCATCATTAGTTTGAATGGTTTTCATGAGCATCGATCGCAGATACTCGTGTTCCTGGTGCGTACTGTGTTGTCGAATGTGGTTATAGGCTTCCATCCCCATGCGGATAGCCATGGGGGAGTTTCTTAGAATTTGCTGTAAAAGCTGTTGTAAGTCTTGTTCAATATTTTCTTCGATGGTGACATGGGTGACGAGGCCCCACTCGTGGGCGCGTTCTACTTCGAGGTTGTAGCCACGAATGCACCAATCGAGTACTTTGCGTTCGGGCATAATCGACATGAGCGAGGCCATCACCTGAAAGGGAAACAAGCCCCGGCGTGTTTCGGGCAGGCCAAATTTCACATCGTTATTGGCCAATACATAAGTGCAGCCGGCTAGCAGTAGGAAACCACCGGCGTAGACGTTACTTTCTACTTTGGCGATAGAGGGTTTATAGAGTTTGTTGAAAATTTCCCCCAGCAAGACATCCCCGGCGGGCTGCGGGATGCTGGACGATGCTTCTTCGGCCTGCCCGGCAAAGGCTTTTAGGTCAGCACCCGCGCAAAAAACATCCCCGGCCGCATCGAGAATGACCGCCCAGATGTGGTCGTGATGTTGGGCATAATGCACCGCATAGGCCAGCTCGTTGATCATAACCGGATGCAGCGCGTTTTTCTTTTCAGGTCGGTTAAGGGTAATGGTAAGGACATGATCCTCTTCCTTTACCTTAATAAAAGCCATTGTTTCCTGGTGGATGGATTCGGTTTGCTTGGAGCTATACAGCATGTGGTTCTTCGATTTCTTTAAGCTTTAGTAATAAGGTGCCGGCTTCGACTTGTTGTCCGCCGGTTACGTAGATTTCTTCGATGGTGCCATCGGTAGCCGCCGTGATAGCATTTTCCATTTTCATGGATGATAGAATGAGCAGCGTCTGCCCGGCCTTAACGGTATCTCCGGGTTGGGCGACTACTTCAATGACCTGGCCGGGCATGGGGGCTTCGTATCCGCCCTTCACCTGCTCCGTGGAAGGGTCAGGAAAGCGAGGTAGCCGTTCGGTACGGATGGTTTTGCCGGAAGGCAGCTGAACCCATATCTGTGCTTCTTCCTGCACGATGGGAAAGGTGTGACGCACATCATCAATGACCAGACTGATGGCATTCGCTTCCCAGCCGTATACTTCCACGGTGTGGGTCTGTTCTTGTACCGTATAGGTCAGGCGTTGCTCCTGCTGACGGTAGGAGAGGTGGATCTCACTACCTCCCAGGCGGTAGATTTCCTGCTGGCCCTGGTAAAAGTTGTTGCGCCAGCCGCCCGGTAAGTGGCTGAGTAGGGTAGGCCGCTGCTGCCGCTGATACCACGCCATGGCACTACACGCGACGAGGGCTTGAGTCTGCTCAGTTTTGGAGATGGCTTGCGCCAAAAAGCCCTCCGGCCGGGTCTCCAGGTATTGTGTATCGTATTTTCCGGCCTGAAAATGGCCATCCTCCAGAATATTCAGGAGCAAATCCTGATTGGTGACCGGGCCAAAGCACTGCAGGTTTTGCAGGGCGTAGTGCATGCGGCGTATAGTCGTAGTGCGGTTAGGGCCGTGCGCGATTACCTTGGCAAGCATAGGGTCGTAAAAAATACTGATTTCTGACCCCGAGGTAACGGCTGCATCGTAGCGCAGCCCTTCTACAGTAGGTGTATTCCATAAGTGAACGGTACCGGTAGCAGGTAAAAAGTTATTGGCCGGATCTTCGGCATAGAGGCGGCATTGCAGGGCATAGCCCTGCCCGTGCACCTCATCCTGCTGCATTGATAATGGGAGGCCCTCGGCAGATTCAATTTGCAGCTGTACCAGATCGAGCCCGGTGATTGCCTCGGTGACGGGATGCTCGACCTGTAGGCGAGTGTTGACTTCGAGGAAGTAGAACTCATTCGCCCCCACGTGGATAAACTCCACGGTGCCGGCGTTATCGTAGTTTAGGGCCTGAGCGGCACGTACTGCTGCTGCCCCCATAGCCTCTCGCTCTTCTGGCGTGAGCACTGGCGAAGGGCTCTCCTCGATTACCTTTTGGTGTCGACGCTGTATGGTACATTCCCGCTCTAGCAGGTGAATGACATTCCCGTGCTGATCGCCAAAGATTTGGAACTCGATATGACGAGCCGAATCAAAGTAGCGTTCGAGCAGAAGTTCACTATCGCCAAAGGATGCTTGCGCTTCGCGCCGGGCTGCCTGTATACTGGCTGCCAGGGCTTCTTCCTCCCGCACGACGCGCATCCCCTTGCCGCCTCCGCCGGCAGCGGCTTTAACTAATAGCGGATAACCAATCTTTTGCGCTTCCGATAGCAGGCGCTCGTCGCTTTGGTCGTCGCCCCGGTAGCCAGGAATAACCGGCACTCCGTGCTTTTCCATGATGGCTTTGGCCTGCGATTTGGAGCCCATAGCTGCAATAGCCTGTGGATTAGGGCCAATAAACCGGAGGCCGCCTTCTGCACATTTTTTGGCGAAAGCCGCCTGCTCGGCCAGGAACCCGTAGCCCGGGTGAATAGCATCGACTTCGTATTGCCGGGCAATCTCTATCAACCGGTCTTGCTGCAGATAAGTATCGGCGGCTGCACTACCCGGCAGACGGATGGCGCGATCGGCAGCAGCCACGTAGGGCAACCGGGCATCAGCATCGGAATAAACCGCCAGGGTGCGAATCCCCATACGGCGGGCCGTGCGGATGATGCGGTAGGCGATTTCGCCCCGGTTGGCGATTAGGATATGGTTTATAGTTTGGTGCATAGACTAAGCATCAACAGTTTGGGGCTGATCACGCCATTCGGGTGCACTAGCGGGAATCTGCTGCTGCAGCCTCCGTAAAAACGGGTGGTAGTGGACCTCAATAGTGTGTCGCTTGGTTTTAATAAATTCACGCTCGATATGGTCGGCATCTTTTTCGGCCAGTTCGGCGATATTGTCCGGCATCGGCCAACGCCCCATCACGTAGTTGGCGGCTAGCTTGGCCTGATAGTCGCTGAGCGGCCAGATGGCTCCCTGGGGTTGGAACAAACCAATGAAAACCAGAGTGGGGTGATCGGCATGAAACATACGTAGATACAAGGGGATGCGATCAGCTTCTTCGTAATTGATGAAATCGTTATCGAAAAAGGGCAGAGCGATTTTATAGCCGGTAGCAGCTAGCAGCGTATCAAATTCTTCCTGTTTCCCATCTTTAAAGGTAACGGTCTGTTCGTCAATAGCTTTTATTCCTTTGCGAGGGTGTACTTTTCCGTGGCGGATTTTGTAGAGCAACTCCGAATTGAGGGTAGGGTGGGAGCGCGTAAGATCGTAGTCGGGCTCTTCCAGCCCATAGTCTTTATAGCGGCCGACCTGTATGCGTAGCGTTATTTTGCGGGCGGCTTCCGCCAAAAAACCGGGCAGCCACTGCAAGGCTTTATTAAAGGTATCGGTGGGTTTACCGAGGAAAAATTTGGGGATGATATAGTGTGGTCGCCGCATACTAATGGCAGCACGTTTGGCAACCCGGCTGATTTCAACCGCACAATCGCAGCCCGAGTTACCGGAGCCCACGACGAGCACCCGCTTGCCGGTGAAGGGCGTATTGGTCTTGTATTCGTGGGCATGCAGGTAAGCTCCGGTAAACTCACCGGGTAGGTCGGGGTGCCTCGGCACCGAATGGTGCCCGTTGGCAATAAAGAGGTAATCAAATGTTTGGGATGAACCATCCTGTAACGTGACGATCCAGCGTTCGTCCTTTGTCTTTTTGACCTGAGCTACCGGGGTGTTAAAGCGGATGTAGTCGTGCAGACCAAAGTGGCGGGCATAGGATTGAAAATAAGCTAACACCTGCTCGTGGGAAGGATAATCGGGATAGTGGTCGGGCATGGGGAAGTCCATGTACTCCGACAATCGTTTAGAACTGATAATGTGCGTCGTTTCGCAGACGCTGGAATGCGAAATCTTGGGCGAATAGATCCAATTACCACCAACCTGATCGTTTTGCTCGTAGCAGACCACGTCGGTAACGCCGGCTTGCAACAGATTTTTCAGGGCGGTGATGCCGGAGCAGCCGGCACCGATGACACATACTTTTGGCGTAGCCATATTTTGCGTTTTGGAGCAGTTGCTGGGTGGGTGGTGGTCGGACGACTCCGAGTCGTCCGACCACCACCCACCCAGCAACTACTTATTTCGTGTTTTGTACCGGAATATCCCCTGGGTTTACTCGGGGCCGGTCCTTTTTTTGTGCTTAGCAGGAGGTAGCGATTGAGCCATCCGGGTGGTCTGACCGCTACCTCTCGCTAACGAATGAATCACATGCGAAACACCCCGTATTTGCCACTGGGTTCGACGGGAGCATTTTGTACTACCGTAAGGCAGAAGCCGAGGTAATTCCGTGTTTGCCGGGGATCGATAATACCATCGTCCCACAGTTGCCCGGTCGAATACCAGGCATTTGATTTTTGTTCTACTTCGTTCATCATGTAGGCTCGCATTTGTTGAGCCTGTTCTTCGTCGTAGGGCAGCCCTGCTTTGTTGGCCGCTTCCCGCTGTATGGATTCCATAACGCCCGTCAATTGCTCGGGACCCATGACGGCAATCCGGGCATGGGGATAGGTAAAGAGAAAGCGCGGCTGATAGGCCCGCCCCATCATGGCATAATTACCGGCCCCATAAGAGGCTCCGCACATAATGGTAATTGCGGGCACTTCACTATTGGCGACGGCATTGATCAGCTTGGCTCCGTGCTTGATAATCCCTCCCTGCTCATAATCTTTACCCACCATGAAGCCGGTGACATTTTGCAAAAAGATCAGGGGGATACCCGATTGATTGCACAGTTGGATAAAGTGGGCGCCTTTATTGGCCGCTTCCGCAAAAAGCACCCCGTTATTGGCCAGGATGCCGACGCGGAAGCCATGGATTTCGGCGAAGCCCGTCACCAATGTATTCCCCCACTCGCGTTTGAATTCAGAAAAACGCGAACCATCGACGACGCGAGCAATGAGCTCGCGCATGTCAAAGGGTTGTTTAGGGTCAGTGGGAATAATGCCGGTCAATTCATCGGGAGCATAAACCGGGGCATCGGCCTGCATGTTGGCCAGAGGGGCGTGACTTGCGGGCAGGGTAGCCATGATCTCCCGGGCCAGGCGAATACCGTCGTATTCATCGTTGGCCAGATAGTCGGAAACGCCGGAGGTGCGGGAGTGCATGGCAGCTCCGCCCAGGGTTTCATCGTCGACCACTTCGTTGGTTGCCATTTTTACCAGGGGTGGACCGGCCAGAAAGACTTTTGCCTGATCCTTAACGAAAATAGCATAATCAGACATGCCCGGTACATAGGCACCACCGGCAGTACTGTTTCCAAAGACCACCGATATAGTGGGAATACCTGCCTTACTGCGGCGGGTAATGTCGCGAAAAGATGCACCGCCGTAGTTGAAAATACGGGCCTGCTCTGGTAAATTGGCGCCAGCTGATTCGACCAGGTTTATGGAGGGTAACCGGTTTTCAAAAGCAATCTCACTCAGGCGCAGGCTTTTTTGCAGGGTAGCGTAATCAACGGCTCCACCTTTATTCGTGCCTACGTTGGAGATGACCATCGCCAGCCGTCCGCTGACCAGACCAATACCTCCCACGGTAGTACCGCCAGGGCCAAAGCCTTTGCCGCCCAGGCCGGCCAGTGGTAGCAATTCCAGAAATGGACTGTCGGGGTCAAGGCACAGCTCCAGGCGTTCCCGGGCCAGTAGTTTACCCTGCTTACGGGCACGGCTGAGGTGCTTTTCTTTGCCCTGGAAACGGCTTTTCTCCAGGTGCTCCCCAAGTTGATCGAGGAGTACCCGCATAGCCGTATCATTTTGCCGAAAGGCAGCAGCCTGCACCGATATGGTTGATTTAAGCGTTTGCATTTTTGGATTTGTAGAGTTTAGATAATTGGTGCTGCCCCTTTTTCGTCAGGTGTGGAATGACCAGGTCCCAAATGCTTTTGCGCAGTTCGTCGACCCGCGGCTGCTCGATGCTGCGCAGCGTGAGTTGCTCCAGCCAGAAGTTGATCAACATCCAAACCGTTCGGGCGAGACGCTGATATTCTCCCGCTCGACGTTCGGGTTGAAATGTCCCGACCGCTACCGATAAGTCAATCACTGCTTTCACGTAGGCGATGGAATTTTCAAAGTATGCGCGCTGTAGCTCGGCAATGCTGGGGTAGGTGCGGAAAATATGTACGCTGTCTAAATGAAAAAACTGGTATTTCTGAGCGGTGCGCAGCAACGGTAATATTTGCAGGTTAACGTTCTCAAAAGAAGGTATTTCCTGTACGCCGGAGAGAATTCGCTCGCGCTCTTTTTCCATTTGCTGAAAGGCCTCAGCAATAATGAAATCCTGATTCTTGAAATGATACGCCAAATTGCCGGTGCTTATGCCCACGTTGGCAGCAATATCGCGTATAGTGACGGCACTTACCCCTTTTCTGTTGTAAAGGTCAATAGCGGCATCAATTATTTTTTGCTTGGTGCTTGGCATGCCAAATGCTGTTTGGTGCACTAAATTAGAACAGGTTTTCTAAAAAAACAAGAATATTAGAACAAAAAATCTAAAAAGGATCTTTTATTTCAGGGTACACCTGGGAGTTAGTTCCTGGACCAGATGATCGGACCGAAGAACGCAGATGCCCGGAAGAGACGTCCGCTTTTCGTCCATTCCATTAATCGGGGCTGGTTGAGATGGAATTATGCCCGAAAATTTGTATTCTCGGAGCGAATTTTCAAGGATACGTATTATCCACTAAACAAAAACGAGAGCAATGCGACACCTACTTACTGCTTTTTTACTGGTAGCAGGGATGACCATGGGCTGGAGTCAGCCGGTCAACCTAAACTATTATCTACCGGACATTACCTACGACGAGGCTATTCCCACCCCCCAGGAATTTCTGGGATTCCAAATTGGTGAATGGCATATTTCTCACGATCAGCAGCTTGCCTATATGCGCGAGCTGGCCCGACTTTCTCCGCGGATCACGCTCACCGAGTATGCCCGCACACACGAGCAACGTCCACTGATTTATTTGACGATTACCTCGGAAGATAACCACGGACGCATCGACGAAATCGAAGCCCAACACCGGGCACTGAATACACCCGGTGAATCGGCTGATATGGAGGTTGCGGATCAGCCGGTGGTGCTGTACCAGGGGTTCAGTATTCACGGGAATGAGCCAAGCGGTGGCAATGCCGCTCCATTGGTGGCTTATTACCTGGCTGCCGGGCAGAGTGCGGAAGTACAGCGCACCCTGGACGAAGTGGTTATCCTCTTTGATCCCTGTTACAATCCCGATGGCTTTACCCGTTTCTCGACCTGGGCCAATATGCATAAGAATAAGAATTTGACGTCCGACCCGCAAGACCGGGAATACGATGAAGCGTGGCCGGGTGGTCGGACAAATCACTATTGGTTCGACCTCAACCGCGACTGGCTTTTGCAACAGCACCCTGAATCTCGCGGGCGCATTGAAACCTTCCACCGCTGGAAGCCTAATGTATTGACCGATCACCACGAGATGGGAACTAATTCTACCTTCTTTTTCATGCCGGGTGAGCCGACGCGTATTTATCCGATCACCCCACAATTGAATCAGGATTTGACGGCAGAAATTGGTGAATACCACGCTGAAGCGCTGGATGAAATTGGTTCTTTGTATTATTCCGGTGAGGGCTATGACGATTTTTATGTCGGTAAAGGATCGACCTATCCTGACGTGAATGGTTGTATTGGTATCCTTTTTGAGCAAGCCAGTTCGCGTGGGCACATACAGGAGAGCGCCAATGGTATTCTTACCTTTCCCTTTACCATTCGCAACCAGGTGACGACGGCTCTGTCGACGCACCGGGCCTGCACCGAACTTGGGGAAGACATCCTCACCTTCCAACGCGACTTTTATAATGACGCTATGGACGAAGCCCGGGCTGATGATCGCGCCGGGTTTGTGTTTGGGGAGCCTTATGACCAAAGCCGCCTTGATGCTTTCATCGAGGTGCTGCGGCGCCATCAAATTGAAGTGTACGAATTAGAGGATGATATTACCGTAGGCGACCAGACGTTTGAGCAGGAATCGTCTTATATGGTTCCTATGGAGCAGGCCCAGTACCGTATGGTTAAGGCTGCTTTTGAAACGATTACCACCTTCGAAGACAGCCTCTTTTACGATGTATCCACCTGGACATTACCTATGGCGTTTGACATTCCCTACGCGGAAATATCCCGCGGCAGTTTTCAGCAAGGTGCACTCGGCGATGCTTTAGAAGACCTGCGTCCGGAGCGTGAAGCGATGATGCCGCAGCGCAGTGATTACGGCTATTTACTGAATTGGTCGGATTATTACGCACCGAAAGCCCTGTATTACCTGCAGGACAATGGCTTGCGCACTCGTTTATCAGACTCTGCCTTTGAACTGGATGGTCGCTCTTATGCAGCGGGAACGGTATTGATTCCCGTTCAGAATCAGGGGATGACCTCGCGAGAAATCTATGATCTGGTACAGGAAGCTGCTCGTCGCAGTGGGGCTAAAATATATGGTGCGTCTACCGGACTGACCCCGGTGGGTCCCGACCTGGGTAGCCGGGGATTCACGACGCTGGATAAACCGGAAGTACTAATTGTGGTCGGAGAAGGAGTGCGTTCCTACGATGCCGGTGAAGCCTGGCACGTATTAGATACCCGGTATGAAGTAATAGTTAGTAAGGGAGAAGCCGACGACTTGGGAAGCATGGACCTGAGCCGTTACAATGTTATTGTATTGCCCGATGGATATTACAGCACCGTGAGCGATCGCGGCATTAACAATTTGCAAAGCTGGGTTAGTCAGGGAGGAACATTAATAGGTATGCAAGGTGCCCTGCAATGGATGAATCGCAATGGGTTGGGGGCAGTAACCTTTACCTCAAATAGCACCGGAGATGATGAGTCGGTAGAACGCCGTCCTTACGCCAAGCTGTCGCGTGATCGCGGTGGTGCGGTGGTTGGTGGATCAATATTCAATACGGAAGTGGATATGACACATCCTTTATTGTATGGTTTTTACCGTAAAAACCTGCCGGTTTTCCGGGCGGGAACAGCAACTATGGAGCCGGCAGCTAATGCCTATGCCACTCCAGTACTTTATACGAATGAGCCATTATTGAGTGGATACATCAATGAGGAAAACCTCGAAAACCTGGCTGGTAAAGCAGCCATCATAGTTAGCGGCCGCGGCCGCGGAAAAGTTATTTACATGGCGGACAATCCCAACTTCCGGGCTTTTTGGTATGGTACCAACCGCTTATTTGCCAACGCGATCTTTTTTGGACAAGCGATTAGCGGTTCTTCTACCGCCCGCTAATGTATAAAAGAGCGTAAAAACTTGATCTGTGCGGATAATCCCTGGTTGGATTATCCGCCTTTTTTTATCTTGGGGGAGATGTACGGGTATTTCCAGGACTATCTGCTATGCTTATCAACCGGAGAAAACTATTCTTAGCGTTCATTTATGGCTATTCCATGCTGGCAAGTATTGCGCTTAGTGGCCAATCGACGTTTCGTTCTTTAGCTAGCGATACGATTGTGCAGCGTCAGGAATTTTTGGGCCGGGGCTATTACCTCGATGGCAAGCGCCTGAACCTGGCTGTCATGGAATGGTTTATGAGTGATTACCCCGGTGCGCAGGAACAGATCGGATTGGCTTCCGTTAGTGATCAGATGAGCGCTGTGACCTACACAACCGGGGGATTATTCATACTAGGCAGTATTTTAGTGCGGAAAGACGATCTAAATTTAAGTAATGATATGCTTAAACTGGGCGTCCTGGCCGGTGGGGCAGGAGTAGTCTTTCAGATTTTGGAGGTGACCTTCAAAAAAAGTGCTGTACAGAAATATAATGAGGGCGTACGTTCCCACCATCAGGCAATGAGTAGCCTGATGGTGGGGGTAGAGGGTTCTGGCGTTGGCGTAGCCTGGCGATTTTAATCGCCGGGGAGTAGCCGGGCTATTCGATCAGCTCTCCACTTTTCGCAAGTGCCCGATCCAGACCACTTAGGTCTTTACCACCGGCGGTCGCAAAAAACGGTTGACCACCGCCACCACCTTTGATTTCTTTTGCCAGTTCCCGAATCAGATTGCCGGCGTGTAGATTTGTGGTGTCGACCAAATCTTTGCTGATGACGACCATAAGCTGAGGCTTCCCCTTCACCTCCGCGCCAAACACAATAACCGCCGGAGCTAGTTCTTTGTCTAATTGATACGCGAGATTTTTAATGGCAGCAGTATCTCCCAAAGGAAGCCTGGCCCGTAGCAAGTTGAAGCTACCCCGGCTCTCCGCTTTGGCTTTAAGGTCATCCTTGAGTGCATTGGCTTGTGCGGCCAGTAACTGTTCGACCTCCTTTTTAAGTTTTTTATTCTCCTCCTGCAGGTCAGTGACCGATTTGACGATATTTTTGGGGTTTTTAAAGCGTTGGCGTACTTTGTCCAGCGTTTCCAACTCCTTTTTTACGTATTCCTGAGCCTCTCTGGAGGTTACCGCTTCAATCCGGCGGATGCCGGCGGCGACGCCCGATTCGCTTAAGATCTTAAAAAGGCCGAGCTCGCCGGTAGCTTTGGCGTGTGTTCCACCACACAGCTCGCGCGAGAAATCAGGATCAAAAGTAATCATGCGAACCAGGTCGCCATATTTTTCGCCGAAGAGCATAAGTGCTCCAGCCTCTTTAGCTTCCTCCAACGGGATGTTGCGGTCCTCCTGCAGCGGGATGTTTTCCCGTATTTTTTGGTTGACCATATCCTCAATCTGTTGCAGCTCTGCGGGGTCGACCTTTTGGAAGTGTGAAAAGTCAAAACGCAGTCGACCCGGATCTACGTCCTGCCCTTTTTGCAGGGCATGTTCTCCGAGTATTTTGTGGAGGGCAGCGTGCATCAGGTGTACGGCGGAGTGATTGTTGGAAGTGGACATTCTTTTGGCAGGATGAACTTCGGCCCGAACGGTGGCTTCCAGGTTTTGGGGAAACTTTTTAACGATATGGATAATCAGGTCATTTTCTTTTTGGGTATCGAGCACCGGTATTTTTTCCTCCCCAAACCAAAGTAGTCCCTGATCACCCCGCTGACCACCGCTTTCGGCATAAAAGGGCGTCTTATTGAGGACAATCTGGTATTGCTCTTTTTTCTTTTGCTTAACGGTGCGGTATTTGAGTACGTGAGCATTCTCTACGGTAAGGTGGTCGTAGCCCACAAAAGCTACTTCTTCACCCGAGCGCAAATCCTGCCAGTCTCCCACAGCTTTTTGGGCATCCTGGCGGGAGCGGTTTTTTTGCTCCTGCAATGCCTTTTCGAAGCCGGACTCATCAATGGTGTATTCCTTTTCTGCAGCCAACAGGCGCGTCAGGTCAATGGGAAAACCATAGGTATCGTAAAGTTCAAAGGCATCGTCTCCCCGAATTTGCTGATGCTCAATCGTCAGCGATTCGAAGCGCTTCAAGCCATTTTCCAGGGTGTTAAGAAAGGTTTTTTCTTCTCCTTCAATGACCCGGGCCACCTGCTCGCGCTGGGCATCGAGTTCGGGGAATACCTCCTTAAATGAATCGGCCAGCAGAGGAATGAGCTGATAGAGGTAGGGATCCCGAATATCGAGGAAAGAATAATAATAACGCACAGCCCGGCGTAGAATTCGTCGGATAACGTAACCAGCCCCCGTGTTGGAGGGAAGCTGCCCGTCGGCAATAGCGAAGGCTACGGCGCGTATGTGATCGGCTACCACCCGCATGGCAATATCTGATTTTGCCGCTTCTTCGTAACGGCCGGTGTAGGTTTTGCCAGAGTCCTGCTCAATCTTGCGGATGAAGGGTGTAAAAACATCCGTGTCGTAGTTAGAGCGCACGCCCTGCATCGCCATACATAGCCGCTCGAAGCCCATACCGGTATCCACGTGTTTTTCGGGCAATGACTTTAGGCTGCCGTCGGCCATGCGGTTGAACTGAATGAAGACCAGGTTCCAGACTTCGACCACCTGTGGGTGATCGGCATTGACCAGCTCTTTGCCATCTTGTTTTTGGCGATCAGCCTCTACCCGCAAATCAATGTGAATTTCTGAACAGGGACCACACGGGCCAGTATCGCCCATTTCCCAGAAATTGTCGGTTTTGTCAAAATGTAGAATCCGCTCCTCTGGCAAGTGTTTTTTCCAGTAGTTGATCGCCTCCTGATCGACGGGCAGGTTCTGGTCTTGGTCCCCCGCAAAGATAGATACATACAGGCGATCTTTGGGGAGCTGATAGCGCACGGTAAGTAATTCCCAGGCCCAGTCAATAGCTTCTTCTTTGAAGTAATCACCGATGGACCAATTACCCAGCATTTCGAACATGGTGTGATGATAAGAATCGCGCCCTACTTCTTCCAGGTCATTGTGTTTCCCGGAGACACGCAAGCATTTCTGCGTATCGGCAATACGTCGGTGTTCAGGCGTTTGATTTCCCAGAAAATAATCCTTGAATTGATTCATGCCGGCATTCGTGAACATCAACGTGGGATCGTCCTTGCTGACAATCGGTGCTGAAGGCACAATGCGGTGCCCTTTTTCGGCGAAAAAATCGAGAAATGTCTGGCGTATTTGTTTGGATGTCATCATAGTTATTAGTCGGCTTCAAAGATTTTCAAGGAATTCCGGTATCTATTCCATTGAACTATACCGGGAATAGCATGTTTGCTTGGCGAGGCAAGTATAGGGATTTAGTGGAAAAACTGACTGTAAAATGTTTCGTTAAACATTTCTTAATATTGTAGAAGATTAAAAACAGTTCCTCATATTTGTTCCTGCTAAAGCAAAAATAGGCATATCCATCGCTAAGCCACGAAAATTAGTCCCTTGAATGTATCCATTTTTTGTGTTTAAAAAAGAGGCTAATAATTAATTTGCTGTCATTTTACCTCGAATTACGTAAAATTCCTTTGGGATTCTAAAACCAGGTCATACATTTGGCTTGTCGTTTATAGAATGACCAGTTGACAAGGAAGGAGTTTGTAATCCCCTGGACTTAGAAAATGCTGCAAATTTAGTAAAACGGCATAGATCGACACTCATGAGAAAAGAAAAGTTTATTTACAATACCCATACGTTGCGGTATGAAAAGGTAGAAGAATCACTTTCTACCCGCATGCTAAGGGTATTTGGGTTTTTATGTGCAGCAGTATTCACTGCGTTTTTATTTACCCTTATTTTACACCGTTATTTTCCATCTCCGAAGGAGAAAGCGCTAATGCGGGAAATCGACCAGATGAAGTTAGAGTACGACAAAGTACTTGATGAAATGGCCGTTCTCGATGCAGAGTTGCAGCACCTTCAGGATCGCGATGCCTATGCCTACCGCATGGTATTTGGGATGGATCCAATCGACGAAAATGTATTGGAAGGCGGTATCGGTGGCCACGACGAGTACAAGTTGCTCCGTCAGTTCAAAAACTCCGGCGAGCTTATGGCTAAAACGCAGGAGCGCATCCGCAAGCTCAAGCATAAAATGGTTATTCAGTCCAAATCTATGGACACCATTCTGGAGACTGCCGAGGAAAAAGAAGAGAAATTTGCTTCTATTCCTTCCATTAAGCCAGTTCGTTCTGATCGTCTGCCGCGTTCCGTTCGTTTACTTTCCGGATTTGGTTATCGTCTACACCCTATCTATAAGGTACGTAAATTGCATACGGGGATAGATTTTACTGCTCCTAAAGGTACGCCAATTCAGGCTACTGGTAATGGTACAGTGAAGCGCGTAGAGCGCCGCAGCACCGGGTATGGACAAAACGTGGTGATCGATCACGGGTTTGGATATGAAACCCTTTACGCCCACATGTCTCGCATCGATGTAAAGCCAGGCGACAAGGTTAAGCGTGGACAACAAATTGGTACTGTTGGTAGTACGGGTACATCTACGGCTCCCCACTGCCACTATGAGGTAAAGTATAATGGCCACAAAGTGAATCCAATCAACTATGTATTGGACGGGCTTTCGCCAAAAGAATATCAGGAACTGGTTAAAGCTGCCGAAAAGGTTAACCAGTCTATGGACTAAAAAATAGGACGATATGTTCGTACTGTACACACAAAAAGGCTTCCTTCCGGGAAGTCTTTTTTTCTTGGTTTTTTTCTTTCTCGAATTTCTCACGATCAGTTGTGCCGAGGGGCCGGCGAAACAGTCGTCAGCAGCTTTTGCTGCCACGGAGATGGATACCATTTACCCGGGGGTAGATACGATTCCTGCCGATACCCTGCCCGGGCACTATACGATTATTGGAGTTGGAGATATGATGTTGGGTACCAACTACCCCTCTGCTTCTTACCTGCCGCCTGATGGTGGTCGTACCATGCTGGCTTACGTAAAGGATACCCTGAAAGCGGCCGATGTAACTTTCGGCAACCTGGAAGGAACTATTCTGGATCAGGGAGGGACACCAAAGCGCTGCAACAATCCAGCTGCTTGCTATGTGTTTCGTTCGCCGGAAAGTTATGGACAGCATTTTGCCGACGCGGGATTTGACCTACTAAGTCTGGCCAATAATCACTCCGGCGATATGGGCGCAGCGGGACGTAAAAAAACGAAAGAAGTGCTCGATAAGCACGCTATTCAATATGCAGGATTGGTGGGAACAGACGAATATACTGTATTGGAAAAGGATGGCATGCGTTATGGGTTCTGTGCTTTTTCGCCAAATCGCGGCACCTGCAGCATCAACAATGTCGGCCGGGCCACTGAAATCGTGAAGAAACTTACCGAGCTTAGCGACGTGGTAATCGTCTCTTTCCACGGTGGGGCCGAAGGTAGTAAGCACCAAAACGTACCCCGGCGATCAGAGACGTATTACGGTGAAAACCGGGGCAATGTCTATACGTTTTCTCATGCACTGATTGATGCCGGAGCAGATATTATTTTCGGACACGGACCTCACGTTACCCGGGCTATGGAGCTATACAAAGATCGCCTCATTTGCTATAGCCTGGGGAATTTTTGTACCTATGGGCGATTCAATGTGCGGGGAGCCAACGGTATTGCTCCTATCGTGCGGGTAGAAATTGACGGGGAGGGGGCTTTTCAAAAAGGCAAAGTAATTCCTATCTACCAGATGAAAACGCACGGCCCAAAAATAGATCCACAAAAACGGGCTATCTCCAAGTTGCAGGAATTGACGAAGGCCGATTTTCCGGAAACATCCCTGCAGATTCTGGACGATGGTACCCTGATGAAGGTGGGAGAATAAGGAATTTTGCCGTAAGGCGCTGCCAGGTTCTAATCGGGTGAGCAGCCAGGTTCGTCTATTTTTAGTGGAGAATTGCATCGGAATGGTTAGCTTAGTCTTCCAATAGTAGAATTATGACCGATGAGCAAGACAGCGTCGTACCCAGGAAGTGCCCAAACTGTGGTACCTGGATGTCTGATGAAAAAGGCGATTATTGTCCCAGCTGTGGCCAAAAATATACCACGGGACTGGTCACCTTTTGGGAGTTAATGGCCGATGCCTTCGAGGCGGTCTTCAATTTCGAGTCGAGAGCGTACAAAACCTTTTTTCATCTGTTTGTACCGGGGCGCCTGACTAATGAGTATCTGTCTGGTCGCCAAAAGCGGTATGTTACACCGCTGCGTTTATTTCTGCTAATGGCAATTCTTCACTTTGCGGTACTGGCTTATCTGGTCGATCGCTTTGCGGGTACGCAAATTGAGCAGGCCCTCGTTGTCGACCGCAGTCGCAAAGCATTCCGGGCAGATTTTGGTGCCGAGCTGGATTCGGTTATGCAGGTTACGCAGGATAGCCTCTTTCCCAATACACCTAAAGTAGCGGAAGCCTTCGATACCTTACGCACGAAAGTTGACTACACTTCGAATGACTCCGTTACCCTGGGGAATATCTCTTTCGCCCTTTTAGAGCCCGAACAGATCAAGATGGATACCCGGGATTTGTACGGACTTCCCATAAGTGCACTATTGGATAAATACAATGTCGAAGGCTTTTATTCCCGAATTATTGTCCAACAGGAAGTACGTATCATACGCAATGCAGGTAATGCCATCGGTTTTTTTCTGGGAAAGCTCACCTGGATGGTTTTATTCATGATGCCGGCCTTAGCTCTGATCCTCAAGCTCTTGTATATTCGACGAAAGCGTTACTATGTAGAGCATCTTATTTTTTCTTTTCATTATCACGCCTTTTCTTTCTTTCTTCTTTCCCTGACGCCGATGCTGGACGTTTGGCTAAAGACGTCTGGTACTATAACCGCGATCGGTTTTTTGTTGGTGGTACTTTATTTATACATCTCCATGATCCGCGTGTACCGGCAGGGATGGTTCAAGACCTTCGTCAAGTTTGTCGTCCTTAATGCGTTCTATATTAGCCTATTCGGTATTTTTCTGACGATAACGCTGGTCATTTCAGCTTTTCTGTTTTAGTGCCTTACGTCAAATATTGTCCCCCGGCTTACATATGCAGTCTTTCTCCGCACAATACCGAAAATCTTTACTATTTTTGGCCCCGTTCTACCCCAATAGCGGGTAAAAAATGGATATGTATGAAACACCTGCTCAGCCTGTGGTTGCTGTTTATCCCATTATGGATATTTGCCCAATCAGATTCCTCACTTCGCATCACTATTAACGCGACCAATCAGCCCATTTCCACCATCTTAAAACGCGTTGAAGCGGAATATCCGGTTTCCTTCTTTTATCAGTCTGATAAGTTGCCTCAGGAACCTCGGTCGGTAAACCTGACGGAGGGGTCACTCGATGATTTGATGGATGCAGTTTTACAGGCGACCACGTTCAGCTACCTGCAATACGACGAGCGCTCGGTGGTGATTATGCCCCGCAGCATTGTCAATCAGGTTTATTCTGCGGACTATTATAAAGCGCTGGAAAAATCTTTGGCAAAGGCCGAGGAGGCAAAAGAAGGAAAAGAAGAGGAAGAAGATAGTCAGATTGTTATTGGTTCTATTGACGAATTGGACCCTTCCGGGCGGGCTCAGGTGACCGGTACGATTACCGACAGGGAAACCGGGGAGCCGATCATCGGTGCTACTATTTTTCATCCTGCATCGGGGGTCGGTGGTGCTACGGATGTCGACGGCAGTTATAGCATAGAATTACCTACCGGAGAACAAGAACTGCAGGTTCAGTTTGTGGGCTACCAAAGTATTACGCGGAAAATTTTAGTCTATAGTGATGGGGTAATGGCTATGCAAATGACGGAAACGGCGGTAGACCTCGGTGAAGTAGTGGTTGAAGCCGAAGCGGCTGATGCGAATATCTCCCGGGCGGTAGCCGGGGTGGAGCAATTAGATGTGGAAGCTATCAAAAAATTACCGTCGTTCCTGGGAGAAGCGGATGTGGTAAAAAGCCTGCTGTTGTTGCCCGGTGTAAGTACTGTGGGAGAAGGAGCAACCGGCTTTAACGTACGGGGCGGCGAGGTCGATCAAAACCTAATTCAGCAAGACGATGGTTTTATTTTTAACTCTTCGCACGCCCTCGGTTTTTTCTCTACCTTCAATACTGATCTGATTCAGAGTGTAGAGCTGTATAAAGGAAGTATCCCCGCGCAATTTGGCGGTCGGTTATCCTCCGTGATGGATGTAGAGATGCGGGATGGTGATTTTGAAAAATTTGGCTTTAAGGGATCTATCAGCCCTATTTCGGGAAAAATAAGTGTGGAAACTCCGGTTATAAAAGGGACCAGTTCGCTCATTGGCGGGTTTCGGTCTTCGTATCTAAATTACCTTTTACCGCTGACCAATGTTCCTGAAGTAGAGCGGAGCTCTGCCTTCTTCTACGATGCGAATTTGCGCTATACCCACCGGATTGGCGAAAAGCATATTGTTACCCTATCCGGGTATTCGGCTTACGATGACTTTGTCTATAACGAAGAGTTTGGATTTGAGTACGAGACTGTAATGGGCCAGTTAATTTATCGGACTCTTTTCAGCGACAAGGTATTTAACCGCCTTGCCTTCATCTACAGCGAATACGATAGTGGGCAGGAAGAACTGCAGGGGGTTCAGGCTGCCCGTATTGAGACCGGGGTAAATTACTGGAAAGTACGGGATTTGTTTAGCTACGTACCCAATAATGATTTCCGGCTAAATGCCGGGTTTGATCTTATTCGCTATGATGTTAATCCGGGGCTGCAGTTCCCCCTGGATGACGAACGCTCGGAGGTTAACGCTAAATCGCTGGAGCGGCAGCAAGGACTTGAGGGGGCGGCTTTTTTGAATGTAGAATACAGCCCTATTTCCTGGTTCCTGCTTTCAGCCGGTGTACGGTATAACAACTACCGCTTTCTGGGGCCACAAACAGTAACGACCTACGAGAATCCAGACCGACCTGAAGCTAGCGAAACGACGGGTTTTGAAACTTACGATGCCAACGAGACTATCACCACCTATGCTACGCTTGAGCCCCGGGCGTCCATGCGGTTGCGTTTTAGCCCCAGCTCTTCCATCAAGGCCGGATACAGTCGTACCTCACAATTCATTAATCAGATATTTAACACAGCGGCCCCCACTCCCGTCAATCAATGGCAGCTCAGTAATGAATATATCCGGCCGATGCTTGCTGATAACTACACCGTAGGCTTTTTCCAGAACTTGCGTAAAAATCTCTGGGAAACTTCGGTTGAAGTCTATTACCGCGATATATTTCAACTCTTCGACTATAAAGATTTTGCCCAATTGAACGTCAATGATCGGCTCGAAACAGAAATCCTCAACGGTACAGGGCGTAGCTATGGTCTGGAATTGAGTATTAAAAAAAGAGAAGGGCTCGTAAACGGATGGCTAAGCTATACCTACTCGCGAGCGGAACGTCAGGTCAATGGTATCAATAACGGCGTATACTATCCCAGCAATTTTGATATACCACATAATGGTTCTCTGGTACTGAATATTCAACCTAATCAGCGCCATACGCTCACCTTCAATTTTAATTATAGTCGTGGACGGCCTACTACCTACCCTTTGGGTAATTACGAGACAAATTCCGGGCTGGTTGTACCACTTTATTCGGAGCGCAATCAGTTGCGAATTCCGGATTATCACCGTCTTGATGTTGCGTATACTCTGGGGCAGGGGTATAATAAGACGAAGCGGGTAAAGACTAGTTGGACGTTTTCTATTTACAACGTCTATGGTCGGGAGAACCCTTTCTCGGTCTTTTTTACAGAGGGAGCTTTTCAACAGGTTCAGGCCAACCGACTAGCTATTTTGGGAAGCATTTTCCCTTCGATAACTATCAATTTCGAGTTTCTCTAATCCATCTATTTTATGAAAAAATACCTACTGAATATACAAGGTATACTGATTATTGCCCTGCTACTCTCGTGGGGCTGCCTGGAGCAAATAGACCTGGAAGTAGATCCCCAGTTTCAGCGAAATACGGTCATCCAGGGAAAGTTAGTGATTGGCAATCCATCGAAAGTCTTCGTTCGTATCTCGCGGTTATTCGATTTTACGGCCAATGGACGGGAAAATGTTCTGGTACGGTATGTTCGTCTGTTTGATGATCAGGGGAATGAAGTTGACCTGATCCGGGGTGAAGTCGTTGGCAATTATTCTTTGGAGCTATTTCCGGATGATCCTCGGATGACTATTGAAGAAGGACGCTCTTATCACATTGAGATATCGACTTTTGATGGGAATATTTACCGTTCGGAGCCGGAAACCATCCGTCCGGTACCTAAAGTAGCGAACCTTACTTATCGGGAAATTCAAAAGGAAATTATAGGGGTAGATGATGAAGTAAGAAATTTGCCTTTCATTGAATTCCAGTTGACCACACCGCTCAATACCTCTGCCGATGAAGTCTATGTGCGATGGATCGCAGAGAGGACAATAAAGCTTACCGATGCTCCGGAATCTACGGTAGTACCCGATGATGGACAAAGGAATAAGGTGTGTTATATTACTCAACCCGGCGATGTAGAAAATGTACCGGTAGGCTCTAGTGTTACCTTTAATAACGAGGTGGTTGATTTCCCCGTATTTGAAGAGCGTAAAAACCATATCTTTTCGGAAGGATACGTGCTGACTATTTATCAGGAAAGCCTCAGTGAGCTCGCTTATAATTACTGGCGCGATGTCGGCTCCTTAATTAATCGACAGGGTACTATCTTCGAACCTCCGGTAGGTAAAGTCCGCTCTAACCTTAAGAACGTGCAGGAAGATGGCCTTGAGCCCTTTGGTTTTTTCTACGTTACGCAGCAAGATACGGCACGTATTTACATCTCTCCGGAAGAAATGGATAACCCTGAAATGCGTTGCCCCATCCCTCCTCCAAGTACTCCTGGTCCTGGATTTAGCTATTGTGCCGCAAACCCTATTTGTTGCGATTGCTTATCTGTTCCCGGCAGTCAGTCGACTCCTCCCGATTTTTGGATCGAATAACACCTGTTTCCTATGCATACTACATACTTTCGTTATTTCCCACTTCGTCTACTTCTGATCCTGGCTTTTTCTACGGGGCTATTCCCGGCAGTTTACGGGCAGGATAATTCAGCGCTCATCCATACGGACAAATCTTTTTATGTAAATGGGGAAGTTATCTGGTATAGTCTTTATTTACCGGCATCGCTAGCCCAGCAAAAGATGGCTATTAAAGCCGTTATATTTAATGAGCGGGGTAATGAACTGGATTATGTATTTCATCAGGCTGATGATAAGCTAAATGTTTCGGGGTATTATAAGATACCCTTTGACTTCCGCACCGGCTATTATCGCCTGGCCTTTCGCAGTCTGCGCGAGGACAACCAGGAAGTACAGGAATTGGGGGATGTGGTGTTTCCCGTATATAATGATAACGACTCTCGACGCCTGCAACCAGATATGCAGGAATTACCGGCAGAGAAAAGACAGACCTCACTTCCGGTATCTTCAGCGCTTACAGTGGACTTGCGTCTGAATACTTCAAACCCTAATCCACGGGAAGAAATGGCGATTACTATTGATGTAGTAGATAATACCGGGCAGCCGGTATCGGCAGTTGCCTCTATCGCCGTGACAAATTGGAGCCTGGTAGCACCGGCCCTGGGAGAATACGCCGGGGTAACGCGATCAGACATTGTGCTACCTGATGCTGCCTTAATTGATCAATGGTACAAAAGGATTAGAATTGTAGACGAAGACAATAACCCACGCGTGGCTAGTGTCATTGGTGCCTGGTCGGGTGAAGAGCAACGCATGTTTTTTAGCAGCCGTGCCAACCCGAAAGGCGTGAGTTTATTGCAACTACCAACTTTTACCGGTCAGAAATCGATTCAATACGTGGGGTACGAAAAAGAAAGCTCCCAGTTGCGTACCCGGAAAATTTCCGAATCTGCTCCCGATATATCGCGGGAAATACTGGTTACCCCCGGCCTGCTTACTTATTTGGAAAAAAGTCAACAACGCAAAAAAATCTTCCAATATTTCCGCACGCTTGAGTTTGATCTCAATCCGCAACCTCAGCAGTTGGATGTGCAAAACCTCCGGTCAAATCAGACTTTTGAGATAAGTGAATATCAATCTTTTGACAACTTCGCCACCTTTTTTCAGGAAAACCTGAGTCCGCTCCGCTTTTTGGAAGATCGGGAAAATAACCGCTACACGGCCTACATGTACAACCCGCGTAACAATCGCCGGAATAATGAGTACACGGGCCGTCCCTTATTTATTATTGACGGCAAAGTAACGCGTAATGCCGACTTTATTGGTCGTCTCGATCTGGCTTCGATCAAAGAAGCAGCGTTGTTCTTTCGTCCAGAGCAAATGCGCAAGTATTTCAACGTAATGGGCAGCAACGGGGTCGTAAATATTACGCTGCGTGGTGAAGATAAAGTACAACTGCCGGCGGATGATAAACAGAACGTTTACCTGGTTTCAGGTTTTCAGCGTCAGGCTGACTTCCCGGTCTTTTCTCCGGATCAGCTGGCCCCACGGCAACCTTTCTTCCGCCCGCAGCTCTTTTGGCAAGCCGGCACGACCACCTCGGAACCTGTCCGCTTCGTACAGTCTGATGCCACGGGAACGTTCCGCATCGAGGTGGTGGTACAGGATGAACAAGGCCGACGGGGATACCAAACGCTATTTTATGAGGTAAACCAGGAGACCAAATAAGGTGGTAGTGCCTTTGGGTAAAAAACGTTGGGGTAAGGCGGCGTTCTTTGTTACCTTTAGGGCAAACGAGGAAATATGCTCGACTACGAAACAATCATTGGCCTTGAAGTTCACGTACAACTGGACACCAGGAGTAAAGCCTTCTGTGGCGATGCTACTACCTTTGGTGCTGAACCAAATACCCAGATTAGTACGGTCTCGCTGGCCTATCCTGGCGCTTTACCACGCACCAACAAACGGCAGGTTGAATTAGCGGTTCGTCTCGGACTTGCTTTAGGGTGTGGGATTAACCTCGAGAATACCTTTGATCGCAAAAATTACTTTTATGCGGATTTGCCGAAAGGCTACCAAATCACCCAGGATCGGTTACCCATCTGTGTGGGTGGGGCCCTGCCGGTCAAAGTTGGTGATACGTGGAAATCGATTGGTATCCACCACATCCACATGGAAGAAGATGCAGGGAAGTCTATCCATACGGAATCACCTCGCTATTCGTTGATTGACCTCAATCGGGCTGGCGTTCCTCTCCTGGAAATCGTGACCGAACCCGACCTGCGATCAGCCGAAGAAGTTGACGCCTTCATGTCGGGCATGCGCCAATTGGTGCGCTACCTGGAGGTATCCGATGGGAATATGGAGCAGGGATCGATGCGGTGTGATATTAATGTATCGATTCGCCCCCGCGGGGAGACAGCCCTGCGGGAACGGTGCGAGATTAAGAATATCAATTCTATGCGCTACGCCCGGCAGGCTATTGCCTACGAAGTAGACCGGCAGGTAGCTTTGGTGAAACGGGGGGAGCAGGTACAGCAGCAAACTCTGAATTTTGATCCGGAAACCGGGCGAACCAGTCCTCTGCGGGATAAAGAAGATGCTCACGATTACCGATACTTCCCCGAGCCCGATCTGCCGCCGGTTGTTCTGGACGAGGCCTATATTGAAAAAATTCGTTCGACACTGCCGGCGCTACCTCGCGAACGCTATCAAAGCTTTGTGCAGGAATACGGTTTGAGTGATTATGACGCTGCTCTGCTCACTGAAGAACGGAGTACAGCGGAGCTGTTTGCCTCTTTGTGCCAGCAATACGACAATACAAAAGGGCTGGCTAATTTAATTATCAACCGGTTGTTTTCCTGGTGTCAGGACCAGGGGATGGGCCTGGGGGAATTAGAGGTGACGGCTGCCCAGTTAGTTGCTTTTCAGCAAATGATTGACGATGGGAAGGTGAGCAATTCCGTGGCGTATCAACGGGTCTTTCCCGCCTGGATGGAGAACCCCGGGCAGCCTCCTCTTACGGTTGCGGAGCAGTTGAATCTTATTCAGACCTCGGATACCGATTATTTGGAGCAGCTGGCCCGGGAAACGCTGGATAAATTCCCCGACAAAGTAGCGGCCTACCGCAAAGGCAAGAAAGGCTTGTTGGGATTCTTCATGGGGCAACTTATGCGGGCTTCAAAAGGTAAAGCTGACCCGAAAGTGGGGAATGCAATTTTGGCAAAGCTTCTCGAAGAATAGGGCGTTTACGCTGTTCGTTTCGTTTTGTAGTCTAGAATGCTCAATCGTTGCGAGCAGAAGTCGAAGTCCACTTCGGCATTAGAGGCAATGATCAGCAGCCGGTCGTTGCTGAATTGATGAACGAGGTTGCGGTACCAGTTGATCCCTTGCATGTCGAGGTTGCTGGTTGGTTCGTCGAGGAGCAGGATATCGGAAGCCGCACAGATCGATAAAGCTAGCTTAAGGCGTTGCTTCATGCCGGAGGAAAAGTACCTGATTTGTTTTTGACTGGCTTTGGGTAGAGCCAAAATATCGAGCATGGCCTTATCGTCCAGTCCTGCTTGCAGGGAAATAAATTTACGATGAAAGCGAATGGCTTCCTGCAGGGTAAATTCTTCGATCAGGTCAATATAAGGAGCGGCATAAGCCATGTATTGATACACGTCACCTGTATCTATTTTTTTTTCCTTATGGAAAAACGAAACTGAGCCTTGTGAAGGGGTAAGGTGGCCGGATAGGATGCGTAGTAGAGTGGATTTCCCCGAGCCGTTAGGCCCGGTGATGGCGTACTTTGTCCCTTCGTCAAAGGTGGTCGATAATCCGCGAAGTACCCATTCCAGGCGGTAGCGTTTACCTACATTGTCCAGTTCAACCCTCATTAACCTTGCTTCCGTTGACTTGTCGAAACCCTTTCATGATACCGGGTTCGGCATTTTCGATAAATGTCAGGACATTATCGCGTTCGATGCTTTCGATGATATCCTCTTCAATAAGTTTGATGGCGTGGGAGGTATTATAGCCTTTGACATAAAGGATACGGTAAATATCGGAAATGTGGTTAATCTGCTCTTGCGTGAATTTTCGTCGCTTTAGGCCCACGGTATTTATACCAGCGTAGGAGAGAGGTTCGCGGGCCGCTTTGACGTAGGGAGGCACGTGTTTACGAACCAGGGAACCACCAGCCACAAAGGCGTGAGCGCCAATTTTTATGAATTGCTGAACGGCAACCAGGCCCTCGAGGATAGCCCAGTCTTCAATTTCCACATGGCCGGCCAGGTTAACATTATTGGCGAGAATGACGTGGTCGCCGATTTTACAATCGTGGGCAACGTGCACATAAGCCATTAACAGGCAGTCACTTCCGACCTGCGTCTTGTGGGCATAGGCGGTGCCGCGATTGATTGTCACGTATTCACGGATAGTTGTTCGGTCACCGACTATTGCCAACGATTCTTCACCGCGAAATTTGAGATCTTGCGGAATACCGGCAATTACGGCACCGGGAAAAATTTTACAATCTTTGCCGATACGTGCGCCTTCGAATATGGTGACGTTGGGACCAATCCAGGTTCCATCACCTATTTCAACATCTTTGTCGATGTAGCAAAACGGGCTGATGGTCACGTTCTCACCAATTTTGGCTTCAGGGTGTATATGGCCTAATGCGTTTTGATTCATATTACGAGCGCTTGACGATTTGAGCGGTAAGCTCTGCTTCAGAAACAATTTTATTGCCTACGTAGGCAGTCCCCTTCATTTGAACGATACCGCGACGAATAGGAGCCAATAGTTCCATCTTGAGAATCAGAGTATCTCCGGGAACGACTTTATATTTGAATTTACCGTTGTCAATTTTTAGGAAATAGGTGTCCCAGTTCCCGGGGTCTTCGACGGTCGATAGGGCAAGTATACCCCCGGTTTGTGCTAAAGCCTCGAACTGGAGAACACCAGGCATGACGGGGTTGTTGGGGAAGTGCCCCTGGAAAAATGTTTCGTTAAATGTAATGTTTTTTATGCCAACAACATGATTGTCAGATAGTTCAGTGATCTTATCAATGAGCAGGAAGGGGTAACGATGGGGCAACCACTCCGCAATAGCTACACTATCAAACAAGGGTTCTGCGTTGGGATCGTACTTGGGCTTGCCTTTAAGTTTGCGCTCTTCGATATAGTGTTTTCTAAGAATGCGGGTAAACTCTACGTTGGCTTTGTGGCCTGGCTTGGTGGCCAGAATGCGCGCCTGAATGGGTTTCCCCAGCAACGAAATATCCCCGATGACATCGAGAAGCTTGTGGCGGGCAGGCTCATTCTTAAAATGCAAATCAAGTGTATTGAGTATCCCTTCACTATCCACCTTAACGCTGGGCTTGCCCAGTTTTTTCGCAAGTGAATCGAGCTCGTCCTGTGCGACGGGGCGATCGGCAATTACAATGGCGTTGTCCAGGTCGCCTCCGCGGATAAGGTTCTGATCGAAGAGGTGCTCTAGTTCGTGCAGAAAGACAAAGGTGCGGCAGGGAGCAATCTGCTCGGCGTAATCGTCGATGGTCTGTAACGTAGCGTACTGTTGACCAAGTACGGGCGAGTTAAAATCGATCATGGTGGTAACCTCGAAATGGTCAGCAGGTAATGCGATCAACTCCGTTCCCGTTTCTTCGTCACGGTAGGCGATGGGCTCGTCGATTTTGAAGTACTCTCGCTCTTCTTCCTGATCCTGGATACCGGCCTGCTTCAGCAGATGAACAAAGGCCGAGGCACTTCCATCCATGATCGGTACCTCGGGGCCGTCTACCTGAATTAAAACATTATCAATTTGCAAACCACTCAGCGCGGAAAGAACGTGTTCGATGGTACTAACCTGTGCGTCTCCCGATTTGATAACCGTACCGCGTTGGGTCGAGACGACCCTGCTGACATCAGCGTTGACTATGGGCTGATTCTCCAGGTCAATTCTTTGGAACTTGTAGCCGTGATTTTCCGGAGCAGGATGAAAAGAGAGCGTTACACTATTACCAGTGTGTAACCCTACCCCCTGCAAGGAAACAGTTTTTTCAATGGTGCGTTGCTTCATAAGTATTGTCCGGTGACAAATTTTAGCAAAGATACGTTTTTAAATGATTTAGGTAGAATGCCCTGGTGAAAGTACCCGACGGGAAATTAGTCTTCCCGTTGCTTTTTTTCCAGAGCACTAAGCCGTTTATCCAGTTGAGGAAGTCGCCGGTGCACCGCAAAGGATTTGAAGAAATCGCGGTAGTTAACGGCCGGAGAACCACAAATGATGGTATTCGATTCTTTTACATCCGACATCAGTCCGCTCTGCGCCTGAATACTGGTGCCATCGGCAATATTCAGGTGTCCGGCAAATCCGACTTGCCCGCCAATGCGGCAGTTTTTACCAATTTTTGTGCTGCCGGCGATACCGACCTGCGCTGCAATGGCTGTATTTTCTCCGATCTCAACATTGTGGGCGACCTGAATCAGGTTGTCGAGCTTCACGCCCCGGCGGATAATGGTGGAACCCATAGTGGCGCGATCGATGGTGGTGCCGGCACCTACTTCCACATCACTCTCTAGAACGACATTGCCTAGTTGGGGAATCTTTTTGTAGGTACCGTCTTCTCGCTGTGCGAAGCCAAAGCCATCGCTGCCAATGACAGCATTGGAATGGATGATGCAGCGGTCGCCGATAATACAATCGTGTAAAATACGTACGCCGGGGTAAATCTGTACGCCTTCCCCCAACTGCACGTTACGCCCGATGAATACTTGCTCCCCAATGTGGCAATTGTCGCCAATGTGGGCGCCTTTTTGGATAATCGAAAATGCACCTACCCCAACATTCTGACCATAGTCAACGTCATCGGCAAGAGAAGCCTGGGGCGAAATAGTGGCTACTTCCTTTTGCTGCAGCAATTCCCCAAAGTGTTCCATAAGCTGAGCAACGGCCGCATACACGTCATCGACCCGGATGAGGGTAGCAGAAATATCTGATTTCGGCTTGAAGGAATGCGATACCAGCAAAGCCGAGGCGGTCGTCTGGTAGGCATACGATTCATACTTCGGATTTCCCAGAAATGAAATGGTACCGGGGCCTCCTTCTTCGATTTTACTGGGGCTATTTACCCGGGTTTCGGGATCCCCTTCTACGGTGCCGCCCAGGAGCGCGGCGATTTTTTGAACACTAATTTCCATATAACAAAGGTATAAAAAATGAGGTATTCCTCCGGCGCAATAAGCGGGATTTGCTATATCGGTATTCTTCCCAACGTGTTAAAATGTTGACAAGCTCCTGATGTGAATATACATAATGAAGTGGTATCTTTGACACAAAAGAAAAACTGGTGAAAAAACATATACGAATAGGAACGCGCGGTAGTAAACTGGCCCTGTGGCAGGCAGAATACACGAAAAGTAAGCTGGAAGCTCTTGGGATAACGGTAGAATTGGTCATTATTAAAACAAAGGGAGATCGCATACAGCACCTTAGTTTTGATAAGATGGAGGGCAAAGGCTTCTTCACCAAGGAAATTGAAGATTCTTTATTGCGAGGCGAAGTCGATCTGGCAGTTCACTCTATGAAAGATATGCCGACTACCCACCCGGAAGGCCTGGTGCTCACTGCGGTTTCCTACCGCGAAAACCCGTCGGATTGGTTGGTTATACCCAGGGAAAAAGTGGCCGAACGTGCCTTGTTGAAGCTTCCGCAAAAAGCAATTATTGGTACTTCCTCCGCACGGCGCAAGGCACAAATGCTCGATATGCGTCCCGATATTGAGATTAAAGATATCCGGGGTAACGTACCGACCCGCCTGCGCAAATTGCAGGAAGGACAATTCGATGCGATCCTTTTGGCGGCCGCCGGGCTTACCCGCCTGGAGATTGATTTATCCCAGGATTTTGAAGTTATTCAGTTTAATCCACGGGAATTTGTGCCGGCTCCGGCGCAAGGGGTACTTTGCTATCAGACTAAAACCGACGACGTAGAGACCCGCCGCACCTTGAAAGCGCTGCACGATACCGAGGTAGCTGAAATTATTGGTATTGAACGCAGAGTGCTTTCCCTTTTTGATGGAGGATGCCAGATGCCTTTAGGGGTATACTGTGAAAAAGATGGAGAGGGTAATTTTCACGTTTGGGCAGCCAAGGCCAAAGCCTGGAATGGCCCGGTGAAACGTGCGCATTTGTCGTCCAGTACAAAATTTGAACTGCCCGAACGGGTAGTAGATGCTCTGCAAGGATAGTACCATGCCTAATCTTTTCATCAGCCGGGAAATTGCCGATGACAGCCCGATTCTTGCTTTTGCGCAAGCTAATGGGTACACGGTTTTTGCGTCTTCCCTTATTGAATTCCTGCCGGTGCAGTTTGGCCGGGTGCCACCGACCGATTGGGTGTTTTTCTACAGCAAGCGAGCCGTTACATTTTTCTTTCGCCAATTGCAGCAAAGGGGTACGCCACTGTCGCGCGAGGTGTCTATTGCTGTTCTGGGAGATGGAACGGCGAAAGCACTGAAAGAATTCGGCCGTAGCCCCGACTTCTCGGGTAATGGCAAACCAGAATGGGTTGCTGAAGCTTTCCTGGGAGTAGCTGCCGGCCAACGCGTCCTGTTTCCCCGGGCACGTCAGTCGCGGCAAAGTGTACAACAACACCTGAGGGATAAATTGTCGGTCTACGATCTGGTGGTGTACGATAATCAAATCAAAGCAGATATTACGGTGCCCGATTGCGATATCTTATTGTTGACCAGCCCCATCAACGTTAAAGCCTGGCAACAAAACCATGCCTTTCGCCCGGAAGAACAAACGATAGTAGCCATTGGAAAAACTACCGGAGAGGCGCTGAGTAAGCTCGGAGTGACACCCCGAATTGCCCCTGAGCCTTCCGAGGAGGGGTTGCTTTCTGGGTTGACCTCCGAAAATAACTGAAGGCCCGTGAGCGTTTCAACAAAAAATCAGAAATTATGCGTCTGATCCTCATCGTAGTTGTTTTTCTCGCCTTGTCTTGCCAGCGTACAGAAGATCCACCCGATTTTGTGCCCGACCAGGCTGGTTTGCCGGAGGGCTTTACGGCCTTCTATGAGCAGTTTCATCAGGATTCAGCCTATCAGATGGCCCATATCGTCTGGCCTTTGGAAGGCGTACCCGATAATGCCGGTGACCGACTGCAGGACCGAAGCTATCGCTGGCAAAAGGAAGACTGGGTTATGATGGGCGCGATCGACTACTCCTCCGGCCAATATCAACGGGAATTTCTTTCTATGGGTAAGGATATTATCATCGAGAAAATCACCCATGAATCAGGACGGTACGCATTGATCCGCCGCTTTGCCGTAGTGAGTGGAGAATGGCACCTCATTTATTACGCCGGAGTGAATCCGGTTCGGTAAACAGTACAAGGTGCAAAGACCAGGGAGCAAAGCCCTTGGTGAATTCAATAAATGGTTTCCTCCAGTAAATAATGCTGTACGTAATCGGTAATGCCATCCTCGAGGCTATACGTTGCCTGCTTGTAGCCGGCATTACGGAGTTTGCTCATATCGGCTTCGGTAAAATACTGATACGTGTCGCGGATGTCTTCCGGCGTATCGATGAAGCTAATGTTTGGTTCTTTACCCATGGCATGGAAGGTGTTGGCGGCCAGGTCGTAGAAGGTGCGGGCCTGGCCGGTACCAATATTGTACAGCCCATCCGCCGGCTGATGGGTATAAAAGAAGTAGAGCATGTCAACCACATCTTTTACGTAGATAAAGTCGCGGCTTTGCTCGCCGTCTTTTACGTCAGGGCGGTGAGAGCGGAATAGCTTCATACCTCCGGTGGCCTTAATTTGGCGGCAGGTGTGAAAGATGACGGAAGCCATACGGCCTTTATGGTATTCGTTGGGGCCATACACATTGAAAAACTTCATGCCGGCCCAACGCGGAGGGGTTTCCTGCTGATCGAGCGCCCATTGGTCAAAGTCATTCTTGGATCGTCCATAGGGGTTGAGTGGTTGCAGTAGCTCTACAATATCGTGCCGGTCCTGATAGCCGTGTTCGCCCAGCCCGTAGGTAGCGGCACTAGATGCATAAATCAGTGGGATCTGGTGTTGGGTACATAATTGCCAAATTGTTTTAGAGTATCCCAGATTGAGTTCTTCAAAAATGAATTCGTCCTGCTCTGTGGTGTCAGTACGGGCTCCAAGATGGTAGACAAAGTCAACGAACAGATAGTTTTCCCAGAACCAGCCCGGAAAATCTTTCCGGGCAATGCGTTGCTGGTATTTCTTATCTTTAAGGTTACGGTTTTTATCCTCCCGGCTGAAGTCGTCGACTATAATGAGGTCGGTATGTCCTGCGTCGTTAAGTTTGCGTATCATGCAGCTGCCAATAAACCCAGCTGCCCCGGTTACTACAATCATAGATGGTCATTTTGTCGCTAAGATAGGGAATAGGCGCTGTTTTTTTGTGTAAGCTACCGGGTAACTCCGTACCTTAAAAGACAATATCAATACAATGTGGAAATTTCTTGTACTGGCATACGTATTCCTTCCTCTTTTTGGCTACAGCCAAAACTGTACGGGGAACGTGGGGGATAACATCTTCACTGATGGCGACTTTGGCCGGGGTACGGCTAATGTGGTGGCCAACGACCCCGGCATTGCCCCCGGATATCGCTATACGACCAATGTGCCTCCCAATGATGGAGAGTACACCATCACTAATAATACCGGTAATTGGGATCTTTTCGCAGGTTGGATGCCCATCATTAATAGCAGCTCAGATGAGATTGGCTACATGATGGTCGTTAATGCCTCGGTTACGCCGGGGATTTTCTTTGAGCGTACTATTGAGGGGCTGTGCTCGGATACCGATTATCAGTTTACCACTGATGTTATTAATCTAATTGCTCCGGGTTTTGACGAATTGATTAAGCCACGCGTAGAGTTCCTCATCAACGGTGATCCATTCTTTGATACGGGGGACATCGAACAGAATGGGCGATGGAATACCTATGGCTTTACTTTCTCTACCGGGCCAGAGCAAACCTCCCTGACCCTGACCTTACGGAATAACGCCCCGGGAGGGCAGGGGAATGACCTGGCACTGGATAATATTACCTTCCGTCCGTGTGGGCCGGAGGCGTTTATATTACCGCGTGAGCCGGCGAATATCTGCGAGGATGGTGAGCCCATCACCCTAATGGCAACAATTGGGGGTGATCAATTCCCTGACCCTCAGGTGCAATGGCAGCAAAGCTTTGATGAAGGGGATACCTGGCAAGATATTCCTGGTGCCACGGAGCTGAGTTATGAGCATACGAATGTACAAACGGGAGAATACTATTACCGCTACTATCTGGCGAAAAACAGCAACAACCTGGCTAACCCTAAATGCCGCATTTTTTCTAACCGGAAGACAGTTCGGGTGATCCCCAAAGCATACGAGGTCAGAGATACCATTTGTGCCGACCTTACCTATCCGTTTGGTGACCGGCAGCTAACAGAAGCCGGGGTATACGTTGATTCTCTCATCTCGTCTATTGGGTGCGACAGTATTGTTACCTTATATCTGGTGTTGCAATCCGGGCGGGAGATTCCATACACCCTGGGCATCAACCCTGTTTCCTGTGCTGGCCAGACTGACGGTTCGGTGAATGTGACCCTGGAGGGTGCGGACAATACTCCTCTTACGATTGGCTTAAATGGGCAGACCGCCGTGGCTGACCAGGCAAATTTCACCGGGTTAGCTGCCGGGATGTATGAGCTCAGGATAGTCGATCGCTTTGGTTGCTTCGTTATGGATAGCGTAGCGATTGATACACCTCCTCCTCTGCAATTGGATGTTGTCGCCGATTCGGTGATTGGGCTGGGGGATACGTGGATTGTTGAGGTACAACTCAATCAGTCGGTAGATCGCCTTTCCTGGCAGGGAGACACTACGGGCGTATGTACCGATCGCAGCTGTTTTCCCTGGCAATGGCAACCCATGCGCGACGCCGTGATCATTTGGGAGGCGGCAAATGGGGCTAATTGCGTAGTGCGGGATACGGTAAGCGTGCGGGTAGAAGCCCAGCGGGAGGTTTTTGTGCCCAATGCCTTTTCCCCCAATGGAGATGGTCGTAACGACTTTTTTCTGGCTTTCGCCAAAACATTGGAGGTGAACACCATATCGACGATGCGCGTATTTGATCGCTGGGGCAGCCTCATGTTTGCCGGGGAAAATCTATCGGTTAATGAACCGACAGCCGGTTGGGATGGGCGTAGCCGAACCGGAGAACTTTTGCCGCAAGGCATATATACCTACCATATTGTTCTGGAATACATTGACGGTACTCAGGAGCGTCTGGTAGGTACGGTTATGTTGGTGCGGTAATGGTGGTTATTCCCGGCAAAACAAATTGTCCGCGTAGTTTTGTTGTACCAGCCGGTATCCTTTTTGGTAGGGATAACCACCACCGATTCCCAGGTTTTCGTTACCTATGGTATAGATGCAGTCAAAACTGATAACACTTTGCCCCTCCTGTAGATCGTTGGGATTAGAGAAGGGATTGACAATGGTATTACAGGCCGTACTGGTGAGGTCTCCAATTACGCGCTCCAGAATGTATTTAATGTCAATTTCATACTTGGTTACCAGTTCCTCATTGACATCCGTGGCAAAGCGTCCTACCGGCTCCCCACTGCGGGTAATGGAATCAGGGGATATTTCAAAACGGTCGACAAAGAACGAATAGATCGTGGCTACTTTTTGGAATTGAGGATTTGACGCAAAATCCAGAGCTTCAAAGGTGGCGGTAAACTGCTTTTTATCCTGATCGAAATAGGTGGGGCTGAGCGTACGCATCTCGGTGTCGACCCAGATTTCATTAACCAGGAATTCGTAGCCCGAAAGGATATGCCCTTTTGATAAGGAATCATTGCCGTAGCGCGCCACTTTCATTCGTACATCAGCACTTTTCCCCAGGTAGTAGAGCCCAGGGCGCTTGGAGCCCGGTAAGGGCAGCTTGTAGGGCTTGTCTAATACCCATTCTCCTTCATATGCACTACCCGGACAGAAAAACTGCACTTCGGAAAGGTCGAGATAGGGAGAATTGAAATTGGCATTGAACTCCTGATCAAAAAATGGAGACAGGGGGTGCTGCCCGATGGTCATCATAATATCTTCGTTGGCATCCGCCGTGTTGATCTCTCCGCGGATCATCCAGGCGGCTACTGCTGCCAGTAGAATCGCAGTGGCCATAGCTATGAATAAAAGCCTGTTCTTTCTCTTTTGTCGCCAAATCGTTTCGGACAATCGGTTATTCTCTTTTTCTACCTCTTGCAGGTTTGCCTGCAGCTCATCATTTTGGATAAGGCGTCGAATATTAGCAATAGACCGCTCGTACATGCCCTCCGTAGCGGTACCGTAAATGAGCTTGGAGAACTGACTGGCACCAATATTTAAATCTTTGGACATGGCACCAAAAGAGGTCGACCCAAAGCGAGAGGTCGTTTTGTTCCACTCGCCATATTTCTGCTCTAACAGGGTGATAAACCGGGACTGTAAGTCTTCTTGCATCCGAGGTGAAGTGTAAAAAAGTGTAAAACAGTATAAAGTGTTGTAAAATAGCTAATTAACCGCTTTTTGTTTTGTTTATTTGTGGCGAACTGGCGAGATATTATGCACTGCCTTCTCGCTTATTTTCAACAAGATACCAAAGAATATACAATGAAGCATACGCGAATGTTATCCCTTCTGATTGTCGGCGTTTTTTTGGGCATCAGCCTGCCGGGGCAGACTTCCGAACGCGTACTTTTTGTAGGAAATAGTTACACCTATTTTTGGAGTCTTCACTTACAGGTACAGGCCCTGGCCGAGAGTAGGGGGCAAAAAATTGAGCCCCGTGCATCATTCAGCGGGGGGGTGAATCTGGGTCAGCATTGGCGTGGGGAACGGAACTTACAGAGCCGCCAATTAGTGAACTCCGGCAATTATGATGTGGTCATATTTCAGGACCACAGCCGACGGGCAATTGATGATCCCGATAGTTTATTGTATTTCGGGAATCTCTGGGCGGAAGCGGCTCAGGAAGCTGGAGCAGAAGTGTATTTCTACGTTACCTGGTCGCGCGAATGGGACCCCTACATGCAGGAGCCCATCCTAAATACGTACCGCAAAGTAGCCCGGGAGAACGATGCCAAAATTATTCCGGTAGGCCCGGCCTGGGAGCGTGCTCATGAATTGCGCCCCGATCTGCGCCTTTACGATCCCGATGGGAGCCACCCATCAAATATTGGCACTTATCTGTCGGCCTGTGTGATCTATGGCGTACTCACCGGAGAGTCGCCTATTGGCCTGACCAATCGGGTAGAGCTCGGCAAGATTACCGGCCCCGATTTCCACTTTCTTAACCGCGTAACGAGTGAAGATGCTTTGTTTTGCCAGAAAGTAGCCAGTGAAATCCTGAAAACATACCGGCCATGAATAAACCGACTGATAACGTTTCCATTAAATCCCGTAAAATGAGTCAATGGGCAGGGATCATCCTGGGCCCACTATGCTTTGTGCTCATTCTGGCTTTTGTCAATTTGGAGGGGCTTAGTCAAGAAGGGCACGCCGTGATGGCAAGTACCGTGTGGATCGCCATCTGGTGGATATCGGAGGCCATTCCGATCGCCGTTACGTCGCTCTTGCCCATCGTCTTATTTCCACTCACTGGTGCACTTGGTTTATCCGATACCACCGCATCATTTGGGCACAAGTACATCTTCCTGTATATCGGCGGATTCATGCTGGCAATCGCTATTGAACGCTGGGGGCTACACCGGCGGATTGCTCTGTCGATCATTAAAATTATTGGTACGAGTATGAAGCGCATCGTACTCGGCTTTATGATCGCTACCGCTTTTTTGTCCATGTGGATTTCTAATACTGCCACTTCCGTTATGATGATTCCCATCGGGCTGGCGATCATTAGTCAATTAAAAGACAACCCGGATACGGAGGCCGATGAGAACGAGATGTTTGGTAAAATGCTGATGCTGGCTATTGCATACAGTGCTTCGATTGGAGGCTTATCGACCCTGATTGGTACGCCTCCCAACCTGGTGCTGGCGGGTATTTTATCCGAGCTGTACGACGTGGAGATTTCCTTTTCCAGGTGGATTATGTTCGGGTTGCCGGTATCGATTCTTCTTCTGGCGATTTGTTGGTGGTATTTGACCAACCGGTCATTTCAACTTAAAGTAAAAACTTTTCCGGGGGGACGCCCTGAGATCGAGCGGCAGCTGGCGGCTCTGGGGGCAATTTCCCGGGAAGAGCGGCGCGTGCTGATCGTATTTATCCTGACGGCAGTAGCCTGGATAACGCGCTCATTTTTACTGCAGCCACTTATTCCAGGCCTTGATGATACGATTATTGCTGTTTGTGCCGGGGTGTCTCTATTTTTGATTCCGGCTCCTGCCAAAAAAGGGCGGGCGCTGATCACCTGGGATGAAGCTGTTAAATTACCGTGGGGGATATTGTTACTCTTTGGAGGTGGCCTGGCCCTGGCGGAAGGTTTTCAATCGAGTGGCCTGGCGGTGTTTATTGGGGAGCAGATGGCAGGCCTTAAAGGCATTGCTTTATTAGCGCTGCTGCTCATCTTAGTTGCCGCGGTCAACTTTCTTACGGAGATTACCTCTAATCTGGCCACCACGGCTATGATGCTACCCATTTTGGCCCCGTTAGCCATGTCTATTGGTGTCCATCCGTACCTATTGATGGTCGGTACGACGGTAGCGGCTTCGTGTGCCTTTATGCTACCCGTGGCCACTCCACCGAATGCCGTGGTCTTTGGTTCGGGGTATCTGAAGATCTTCGATATGGTACGGGTCGGTATTTGGATGAACCTTATTTCGATTTTGCTAATTACGGCTATTGTTTATTGGATTCTACCCTTGTTGTGGGGTTTTGATCCGTTCGTATTTCCGGCGGGTTGGATAAAATGATCTTGTCATAAATCAATTTTTATTATGATACAGCATATACGAATGATAGGAGCGCTGCTCCTGACGCTAGTCAGCTACGGGCTGGCTGCGCAAATTACCGTAACTGGTATGGTCACCACCGAGGATGACCAACCGGTGATTGGTGCGACAGTCTTAGAGGAAGGCACCTCGAATGGGGTAGTTACCTCTATTGACGGTATGTATTCTATTACGGTTGCCGGCCCTGAGTCGGTCCTGCGCTACAGTTATGTGGGGCTGGAGACGACCACCCGGACGGTTGGCGCACAGACTCAAATCGACGTTAGCCTGGCCGAGAATACCGAGGTACTCGATCAGGTGGTAGTGACGGCACTCGGGGTTAAAAAAGACCGCGACGAACTGGGATACGCCAGCTCAAATGTTGGCGGAGAGCAACTCGTTCAATCCGGAGAGCCTACCCTGTTGAACTCCTTTTCCGGTAAAAGTAGTGGGGTGCGTATCACCCGGAACTCCGGTGACCCGGGCGCGGGAGCCTACATTCAGATTCGCGGGCTATCGTCGATCACCCGTGATAACCAACCCCTGATCGTCGTGGATGGTATCCCCATCAGTAATGCGGTACGGGGAAACAGCGATAGTGGTGGTTCCAACCCAGAATCCCGTCTCAACGATATTAACCCCAACGATATTGAGAGTGTATCGGTGTTGAAAGGGGCACCCGCCGCCGCCCTTTACGGTACGCAGGCCCTGGGTGGGGTTATCTTGATCACTACCAAGAATGGTGACTTCGGTAGCGAAACCAAAGTGCGGTTTCAATCTACCCTTTCGCTGGATGTCATCAATCGTAAATACCCTTTACAAAACCAATTCGGACAGGGAGACAACGGTATTTATAATCCGCGGGCACGCGATTCGTGGGGCGATAAAATTGCTGATCGCCCCGGCGGTCCCGATGACTTTAATACGTCTGGCGAATTCTTTATTGATCAGGACGGACGTACCTACTATCCAATTATCAACAAAAACGACCGCACCACTTATCTAGATGATAACTTCGACCTGATTTTTGGGAACGGCCAGTTTTTGGAAAACAACCTAAGTGTTAGTGGGGGGAATGAGCGCAGTACCTTCTTTTTTAGTCTGAGTGATATGAATCAGGATGGTATTGTACAAAACAACTCCGATTACCGGCGGTCGACCATTCGCTTTAACGGTCGGCATCTGCTTTCGGATAAAGTACGGATTAAGTTCTCCAGTAGTTATGCCCGTACCGGGTCAAACCGGATTCAAAAAGGGGCTAACTCTTCCGGGCTTTATCTCGGACTATTGCGTACCCCGGCTGATTTTAACAATGCAGGTTACCGGGGAGAATACTACCCCAGTCCCAACGCAGCTCCTATCCTCAACCGCCACCGCTCGTACCGCGAGCCACTGGCCGGCGACGGTACACCAGTATATAACAATCCAAGCTGGACCATCAACGAGCAGGAAGACAGGGCAGCGGTGGACCGGTTCATCAATAGCGTTGAACTGACCGTGTCGCCACTGCCTTGGATCGATTTAGTAGGCCGGGTCGGCCTGGATAAGTTCGCTGAACAGCGCAACCGGTTCTTTACGCCGGGCTCTGCTTCCGGGGCATTTCGTCCGGGTTTCTACGAGCAGGAGCTGGCGACGAATACCATTTTCAATCTGGACTATTTCGCACGGGCCAGTCGCGCCCTGACGGCGGATATTCAAGGTACTTTACTGGTAGGCTTCAACTACAATAGCCGTTCGCGTACGGTGAACGGGGTGCAGACGACGAACTTCATTCAATTCGTTGATGTGGCCAGTGTAGTGCGCGATAAAGATAATGCCCTGCCGGAAAACGTCTCTACGGCCAGTTCGCAGGGACGTGAACGCACGGCGGGTGTTTATTCCAGCCTCTCTCTTGCTGGTTGGGATATGTTGTACCTCGATGCGACCATCCGTGCCGAATCGGCCTCCACTTTTGGCGAAGAAGCCGATAATACCTTTTTATTCCCTTCTGCTTCACTGGCGTGGCAGTTTAGTGAAATCGGCGACTGGGCCGGCTCGGGCTTCTCGTTTGGTAAAATTCGCATGTCTTACGGTGAGGTAGGGGTGCAGCCATCCCGCTATAATACCAATAATGTATTTGTTTCTCCCAGCCTGGGTGATGCTTTTGGTGGAAGCCTGGACCTGGGACTGTACGGCAACGGCGGTTTTGTGCCAAGCGCCAACCGGGGTAATGCTATCCTCCTGCCGGAGCGTAAAAAAGAGTTTGAAATAGGAGCGGACCTGCGCTTCCTGGATGACCGACTTTCTCTGAGTGGTACTTATTTCTACAACCGTACGGAAGATGTGCTGTTGGATTTCCCGGTAGCCAACTCCCGCGGATATAGTCAGGTCTATACCAACGGTGCGGAAATCGAAAACGTTGGGGTCGAAATAGATCTGGGATACTCTGTTATTAAAAAGCGTGACCTGAGTCTGGATGTACTGGCCACCTTTACCAGTGTAGAAAACACGGTAACCGATCTGCGCGGTATCGAATCCATCAACCTGGGCGGCCTGTCGGCGGTCAACGCCCGGGCTGTAGAGGGGGAGCCTTTAGGTGTATTGTGGGGGTCTCGCACCCTGCGTGATGATAACGGTGACATTGTATTTGATGAAAATGGCTTTCCCGTACAGGATGAGCTGGAAGGCGTGATTGGTGATCCCAACCCCGACTGGCAGGGATCTATTCTGTCAACTTTGCGCTATAAGGGCTTTGGCCTGAATATTTTGTTCGAGACTTATCAGGGCGCGGATATTTTTGCGGGTACCAAATCGGTACTGTCTGATTTGGGAACCTGGGGCCCTACGGCCAACGAAGAAACGGCTACGCGTAATCTGCTCACCTACGATGGAGACGTTATCAATATTGGTGAAACCTTCCGGGGACGCATAGAAGATTTCGGCGCTGGTCCGGTAGCCCTGACCGAAGCCTGGTATAATGGCGACGGCGGCTTCTTTGGTGGGGGTAATGACGAGCTCTATATTGAAGATGGCTCATGGACCCGCCTGCGTGAAGTACGCTTATCGTACCGCTTTAGTGGCGGCTGGCTGGAAAACAGGCTGGGCGTCGGAGGCGTAGAGCTGTCGGTTACCGGGCGTAATCTGATTCTATGGACGGACTTTGAAGGAAACGACCCGGACACAAACCTGTCGGGGGTTAGTGTGGCTCGCGGTATTGACTACTTCAACAACCCGGGAACACAGTCTTATCTCTTTAGTCTCGGTGTAGACTTTTAATTGACCTTAAAAAACGTAATCAACCATGAGATACCGAATATTAATTATTGGTTTGTTGTTGATCAGCTCCGGTTGTGGCGAACTGGTCGATGGCATCAATCAAGATCCAAATAACCCTACCAGTGCCTCTTATCAGAACATTCTGACGGGAGCAGAAGTAGGTGCGATTATTGTGAACACGGGTGAGTCAGCTCGCCGCGCGGGCATTTTTAGTGGGTATTACACCGGAGTAGACCGTCAGCATCAGGGATTCAATAACTATACGTTGACGACGAGTGATTTTAATAGCCTTTGGTACGATATTTACGTCGACACCTATCGCAACGCTCTGGAAACCGAACGGGTTGCTCTGGAAAGTGGCTTTGCGGGAATAACCCAGGGCATAGCGCAGGTATTACAGGCTTATTCCATTGGTATGGCCGCTGCTCTTTACGGTGACGTACCCTTTGCGGAAGCAGGTGATATTACGGTGGAAAACCCCGCTTACCAAGGACAGGCCAGTGTGTATCAGGGGGTTCAGGATTTACTCGATGAAGCACTGACCAACCTGGCGAGCGGCTCCGATCGTCCGGCCGGGGGGGCAGATATCTATTTCGATGGCGACCCACAGCCCTGGGCGCAGGTGGCGTACACCCTAAAGGCCCGGTTTTATATGCATACGGGCGAATACACGGAGGCTTATGCCGCCGCGCAGCAGGGAATCATTGATCCGGCCAACAGCATGCGGTCTCCCCACGGAACGGGACTGGAAGAGTCGAATCTTACCTATTTGTTCTTCGCTATAGAAGTACGTGGTGCTGATGTGATTACCTCTGATTTCTTTGCCAGTATGCTGCAATCTGATGCGGCGACTAATCCCGAGCCGGCACGTTATCGCGGTCATGCCAAAACCGATGAAACGGGACGCTTTAACTTTTATTTTGAGACCAATAGCCTGGGCGTACAGCCCAACACGCAGGATGGGTTCGCAGCACAGACAGCTACCGGGCCCATGGTGACCTATGAAGAAAACCTGCTGATCCTGGCAGAAGCCGGGCTGCGGACACAGGGCTTTAATACCGGAATGGATCACCTCAATGAGTTCAGAGCATACATGAACAACGGGGGCTACCTTACCAACGCTATGCCTTCGGATTATTTATACGCAGCATTCGAGCAGGCTGATTTTGCCAATGGCGGCATTGAAAATACCGATGGTATCTCCGCCGATGATGCGCTGTTGCGCGAAATACTGGAAGAGCGTTACGTTACATTTTTTGGCCAGATTGAAGGGTTCAACGATGTGCGCCGTACGGCCAATGAGGCTACCGTAGCGGTACCCGTTCCCCCAAATGTGGGCAGTCAGCTTCCACAGCGCTTTTTGTATCCACAAACGGAGATCGACCGAAATAGCAATGTACCAAGTCCTATTCCGGGCTTTTTTGAGCCCACTCCCGTAAATCAATAACCACATTAACGAACTGTAGCTGCAGTTCTGTAAAAAAAAGGTAGATATGAAATCCTTACAATATATAAAACGAATGCCCTGCGTACTTCTGGCGTTCCTCGTACTGGCCTTTAGCGGCTGTAAAGAGGAGGACGTCATACCTCTTGACGGTAGCCTGCGCGTACTTGTTACCAACGTCAATGGAGAGCGTGTCCTGGCACCTGTGGAGAATACAGATAATGAGCCAGCCATTGAATTGATCTTTTCGCATTCCCTCAATACCAGTGCACTGACGTCTGCCCTGACCCTGGAAGGCCCGGGGGGTGAGGTTGGTCTGGACGTAACCTTTAGTAATGCAAACTCAACGGTAACGCTGACGACCGCCGAAGAGCTGAACTATGAGACTGCTTACACCCTTAGCTTGCCAGCAGGCGAGTATGGGGAAGAAGGGGAAGAGCTCATGGATGATTACGTGCTGTCGTTCAATACCGCACCCTTTGTGCCCGTGAATCTGACCCTGGACGCCGATATATCGGTTTTTGCGGAAGCAGAGGAGCAGGTTACCATCACGGGTACCCTGAGCGAAGCGACGACGGAGGACGTGGTGGGTACACTGACCTTTTCCGGTAGTGCCACCGAGGGGGTTGACTACACCACTACGGGCATGACCCTAAATATTCCCGAAGGAGAAACCACTGCACAAATCACAATTACCGCCGTACAGGATAGCGATATTGAGGGCTCAGAAGAGGTTATTGTTACCTTAACAGAGTTGGTCAATGCGGAAGAGCTGACCCCGCAAGAACTGGTCCTTGTGCTGGATGACGACGATCTGGACAGCAACAACGACGGCGTACCGAATCAGGGCTTCATCATTAACGAAGTGCTTTACGATCCGCCAGGTGGCGAGGCTGGTGACGCCAATGGCGATGGTACGCGTAGTCCCAGAGATGATGAGTTTATTGAATTTGTTAATGATTCGGACCGCGAAGTTGACCTGAGTGGGTTTACCCTGTACGATAATGATCAATTGGGCACGGGCGTACCACGGCATACCTTCCCCGAAGGAACGGTGGTACCTCCCGGGGGCATTTACGTACTCTTTGGAGGTGGTAATCCCACCGGTGATTTTGGTACAGCCCAGGTCGCTGCCTCTACGACGGGCAATATGAACCTAAATAATGCGGACGACGCTATTACCATCTTCGATCGTGAGGGTACCGTCTTTCTTACCTTCGACACTCAGGTGGAAGGGGCGGGTATTTCGTTTGGTGAAAATCAATCGGTGACCCGGGTACCGGATATTAATGGCGATTTTGCCCTGCACACCAGTGCTAATCCCGATCTGGACTATTCACCGGGTAAATTGGTCGATGGTACTAATTTCCCTGGTGGTGGAGGTGAAGATCCCGGGCAGGGATTCATCATCAACGAAGTACTGTTTGATCCACCGGGCGGAGAAGCCGGCGATGCTAATGGGGATGGTTCACGGAGTGCCCGTGACGATGAGTTTATTGAGTTTATCAATGACTCGCCCGATGTGGTTGACCTGAGTGGTTTCACCCTCTATGATGACGACCAATTGGGTACCGGTACTCCGCGGCATACCTTCCCGGAGGGTACCGTTATTCAGCCGGGACAAGTCTTTGTACTCTTTGGCGGCGGTACACCTACGGGCGATTTTGGCGGCAGCCTGGTACAGGCCACTACCACCGGCAATATGAACCTGAATAATTCTGGAGATGCCATTACCATTTTCGATACCGGGGGAAATATTTTTCTTACCTTCTCCACCGAGGTCGAAGGAGCCGGACTGTCGTTTGGTGAAAACCAATCGATTACCCGCTCACCCGATATTATAGGGGAGTACGTGTTGCATACTACTGCCAATATGGGTTTGGTCTTTTCGCCCGGTTTTAAAACGGATGGATCGACATTTTAAAACGATATGATAAGATTCGAGTATACGGTAATCGGTAGGCAAATGATTCTCCTTCTGTTGGTGCTGTCGACGGCATGCACCAAGAAGGAGGACCCTGTCCTACCGATTACTTTTTTAGGTGGAACGCTCAACAGTGCCGTGCTGACAGACGGAGCCATGAATGTGCAACCGGAAGTAACCATCGGCCTGACGTTCTCCAGTCGACTTGACCCGTCAGGGTTTGCGCAGGCCGTCGCCTGGCAAACGACAAGTGGTGCGTCGGTCAGCCCTACCATACAGTATACCGGAGGCTCGAGCCGAGCTGAACTGTCGGCGACCCTGGAACAAAATACCACGTACGAGCTGACGATTGCGGCAGAGGTTATCGGGCGCAATGGTGAAGCGCTGGAGATGCCCTTGTCATGGACATTTACCACGGCAGGAGAGGACGTAATTACCGAACAGGCCCCGTGTGCCTCCGCCTCTGACGATTGTCTGGAAATCATTTCGGTCAGCGGCTCTGACATTAGGGTGTACGGTAGCTTTCCGCTGACCGCGGAAAACCGGCGATGGGAGCGGTTGCGCCACGCGGTTATTGTGGTGCACGGACAGAACCGGGATGCAGATACTTATTTTCAGAATTTAACCACCGTGCTCCAACAGACGAGCCTGTCGGACGAGACTATTCTTCTGGCGCCTCATTTTGCAGAGCAGGGCAGTACTACGGACTTGTTCTGGACCAATCGCTCTTGGCGCATTGGAGCCAATGCGGATAATGGATCAAATATTTCCTCCTTTGCCGTAGTCGATCAATTGCTGACCCTTTTGGGAGACAAAGAGCGTTTCCCCGTACTGGAAGATGTACTGATTACCGGGCATAGCTCCGGTGGGGCGTTTACGCAATTGTACGCCGTGGCCAATACACTAGATGAGGATTTTCCCGATTTAACCATTCGCTACGTCGTGGCTAATAGCCAGTATTTTTATTATCCGGAAGACGTGCGGTGGGACGAAGAAGCACAGGACTTTGTGGCGGTCGGCGCGGATACCTGCCCCGACTACGACGAATGGCCTTATGGCTTTACTTCGCTGCCACCTTACCTGGCGGGGAGTATGCGGAGTGAACGCAACGCAGCATTGGCAGCCAAGAGGGTGACGTACCTGCTGGGGACGAACGATGTGGTTACCACCGGGAGCCTGAATACGCGCGACTGTGCGGCTGTATTGTTGGGCGAACACCGCTATCGGCGCGGACAGTTGATGCTTCAACTCATGGAAACCTACTATACCGATACAGAAAATCACGATCGCCTGGATGTACCGAGCGTTGGGCATAACGCTGTGGATATGTATCAGTCGGCGGTATTCCAGGAGAGGTTGTCTGCGATTTTTGAATAAAAGATATTATCCGGTGTGGTCTTTTGTTTCGTATGGACAGATCCCCCTGGGCATAAAAGAATCCCGATTTTGGCGAAAGCCAAAACCGGGATTTTCTTTACCATGACCTTCGGTCAGTTACTCTGACGCCACAAAGTCTGCCTGCTCTTCGTAGCTCTCCAGGGGTGGACAGGTACAGATCAGGTTGCGGTCTCCGTAGGCGTTATCGACGCGGCCGATACCCACCCAGAATTTGTGTCCCAGACGCAAATAGGGTAGGGGGTAAGCTGCTTTTTCGCGGTTGTAAGGAAGGTCCCAGGAGTCGTTGGTAATCAAATCGATGGGGTGAGGCGCATTAGCCAGAACGTTGTTCTTTTCGTCGGCCTCCCCATTGGCGATCTCGTCGATTTCCTCGCGAATCTGCAACATAGCTTCACAGAAGCGGTCGAGCTCTTCCTTATCTTCACTTTCGGTAGGCTCAATCATAATGGTGCCCGGTACCGGGAACGAGAGCGTAGGAGCATGAAAACCATAATCGATCAATCGTTTAGCAACGTCTTCCGCGCTGACCAGCGATTTGAACGGACGCAGGTCGAGAATCAACTCGTGCGCCGAGCGACCGTTTTCACCCACGTAGAGTACGTCGTAACGATCTTCCAGCCTTGCCTTGATATAATTGGCATTGAGGATGGCTACCTTAGTGGCTTCGGTTAATCCTTCCTTCCCCAGCATTTTGATGTAAGCATAAGAGATGAGTAGGATGCTGGCGCTTCCCCAGGGAGCGGCTGCTACGGCATGAATGCCCTGCTCACCTCCCGTATAGGTCAGTGGATGCTTGGGCAAGAAAGGAGCCAGGCTGTCATTCACACAAATGGGACCCATACCCGGGCCACCCCCGCCGTGCGGAATGGCAAAGGTCTTGTGTAAGTTGAGGTGGCACACATCCGCATGAATATGTCCGGGGCTGGTCAGGCCAACCTGGGCATTCATGTTGGCTCCATCCATATATACCTTACCACCGTTGTCGTGGATGATTTTACAGATTTCGTGGATTTCCGATTCAAATACGCCGTGCGTAGACGGGTAGGTTACCATTAGGGCCGCCAGCTCATTGCTGTGTTTTTCGGCTTTTGACCGCAGATCATCTAAATCGATATTACCCTGTTCGTCACATTTGACCACTACGACTTTCATGCCGGCCATCACTGCACTGGCCGGATTGGTACCGTGCGCAGAAGAAGGGATGAGGGCAATGTTGCGGTGCGTATCTCCATTGGCATGGTGGTATGCACGAATCGTCAGGAGGCCGGTATATTCTCCCTGAGCTCCTGAGTTGGGTTGCAGCGAGCAGGCAGAAAAACCAGTGATGTCGCTTAGCCAGGCTTCCAGCTCCTGGAATATTTTCTTATACCCGGCGACCTGATCGGAAGGGGTAAACGGATGGATGGCGGCAAATTCGGGCCAGCTCACCGGTAACAATTCGGTAGCGGCGTTCAGTTTCATCGTACAGCTACCCAGGGGAATCATGGAATGGGTCAAAGACAGATCCCGATTTTCCAGCCGCTTGATGTAGCGCATCATCTTGGTTTCCGTATGGAATTGATTGAAGACTGGATGGGTCAGGTAGTCAGAGGTACGGATGAGTTTTTCAGGTATCTGATACCCATCGGCTATCGTAGTGTCTTCTGGTACAGGCTGATTGGTAGCTTCCGCGAAAACGGAAACAATGGCGGCTAGATCGGCTGGAGTCGTCGTCTCGTCCAGGCTGATTTGGATGGCGCCGTTGTCGTAGTAAAAGTTGATTTCGTTAACGTGAGAAACCAGCTTAACCTTATCCTGTAGTTCGGGCGTAGCGACAATGGAAAGCGTATCGAAGAAATATTCATTACGCTGCTCGAGGCCAAGACTGTTCAATTGCTCATGGAGCAGGGCTGTGGTGGCGTGTATCCGTTCGGCAATTGCGCGAATACCTTTGGGGCCGTGATAGACGGCATACATACCTGCCATAATAGCTAGCAGGGCCTGGGCAGTACAGATGTTGGAGGTGGCTTTTTCGCGGCGAATATGTTGCTCGCGAGTTTGCAGGGCCATGCGGAAGGCTTGCTTACCATAGCGATCAACGCTAACACCAATGATCCGTCCTGGAATTTGGCGCTTGAAGTCTTCCTTGGTGGCAAAGAAAGCCGCGTGTGGTCCACCGAAGCCCATTGGTACGCCAAAACGCTGGGTATTTCCTACCACGGCGTCGGCTCCCCATTCGCCTGGAGGAGTCAACAGCGCAAGGCTAAGGATGTCGGCAGCAACCGTTACGTAAACCTTTTCGGCATTAGCCTGCTCGGTGAGGGCGCGGTAGTCTTCTACGGCACCATCCCCTGCCGGGTATTGCAGAAGCATACCAAACACCTTGTCGGTAAAGTTGAACTCTGAAATCGGCTTGACGACCACGTCGATATTGAGGGGTTCAGCCCGCGTCATCAGCACATCGATCGTCTGTGGATAGACCTTGTCTGAAACCAGGAATTGATTGATCGCTTCGCCTTTATTACGCTTATTTTTCTGGTCGTAGAACATGGTCATGGCCTCCGCGGCAGCGGTGGCCTCATCCAGTAGAGAAGCATTAGCAATAGGCAGCCCGGTCAGGTCACTGACCATCGTCTGGAAGTTGAGCAGGGCCTCCAGGCGCCCTTGTGAAATCTCGGCCTGATAAGGCGTATACTGCGTATACCAGCCCGGGTTCTCAAAAATATTACGACGAATGACGGAGGGCGTTATGGTGTTGTAGTAGCCCATACCAATGTAGGAGTGAAATACCTTATTCATTGATGCCGTCTGCTTGAGCTCTCGCAGGTATGCGTGCTCGGTCATGGCATCCGGCACGTTGAGCGGTCGCTGCATGCGGATGCTGGCGGGTACCGTTTCGTCAATAAGTTGATCGAGAGAATCGACACCGATAGCGCGCAGCATATCGGCAGTTTCTTCCTGGTTAGGACCGTTGTGGCGGTCAACGAATTGGTCGTGAAAAGCCAGATTCTTCATTATGATGCCCTGGTTATTTGGTTAGGTAATCCAATTGATGCGCAAAAGTAGCACATTTTTAACATTCACAGTGGCTGGCAGTTGTCAGTGCAGGGGGTAAATTGTAAGGAAAATGTAAGAAGTTCGGAGTTGGGAATGCGGAATGCGGAATTTAGCGTTTGGAATGCGCAAATAGATTAGCACTGCTTCATTTGGTTATTCTACACATTCGGTCTATTCTGCTTTTGAGAGGATGAGACGTTTACCCCGTGGAATCCTGCCCCGCCGTTGCCTGTGGTATTCTACAGAGTAAACTCTAAGCTGCATGACCCCACAGGCCTGACTACCGACGTCCTACAGTCATGGTTTTATGTTAGGCATTAAGTAGGTAAGTTGAATCAAGGTTGGTACTAGCTTAGCGGCCGATCGCCTGAAAGGCGTCGAGCCGCATCTCCTCACATTCTCCACCTTCCCAATTCCCAACTCCCAATTCCCAACTTCCGAATTCCCAACTCCCAACTTCCGAATTCCCAACTCCCTACACCCGTTCAATGATAATAGCCGAAGCGCCACCACCACCATTGCAGAGGGTAGCCAGGCCGCGCTGAGCATTGTTCTGCTTGAGCACATTGGCGAGAGTAGTCACGATACGGGCCCCGGAAGCACCGAGAGGGTGACCAAGGGATACTCCTCCGCCGTAGACGTTGACTTTATCGTCGGCAATGCCGAGGTCCTTGTTAAAGGCCATAGGAACTACGGCAAAGGCTTCGTTTACCTCGTAGAAATCGATATCGTCTTTGCTCAGGCCGGCGCGTTCCATAGCCAGGGGCGCTGCTTTGGTGGGCGCGGTAGTGAACCACATGGGATCATGGGCGGCATCGGCAAAGGAAACAATGCGGGCCAGAGGGGTGAGGTTAAGTGCTTTGAGTTTTTCTTCACTGACTAATACCAGGGCCGAGGCACCATCATTAATGGTAGAAGCATTAGCGGCGGTAACGGTACCATCTTTGGAGAATGCCGGACGCAGGGCCGGAATCTTTTCGAATTTTACGCGCTTAAATTCTTCATCTTCTGTCATCGCAATGGGGTCGCCTTTACGTTGGGGTACCATGACGGGAACAATTTCTTCCTTGAAGAGTCCCTTTTCGGTGGTCTCCGCTGCGCGTTTGTACGAGCGGATAGCGTACTCGTCCTGTTCTTCGCGGCTAATGTTGTATTCTTTAGCAGTATTATCGGCACAAACGCCCATGGCAATCTCATTATAGGCATCAGTCAGCCCATCTTTGGCCAGCCCATCGACCAGGGTGGCGTTACCATACTTGCTACCCCAGCGGGCAGAGGGCATATAGTAAGGAATATTCGACATGCTTTCCATCCCCCCTGCGACCACGACATCGTTGTGTCCCAGCATAATACTCTGAGCGCCAAACATAATGGATTTCATCCCAGAAGAACATACTTTATTGACCGTAGTACAAGGTACGTTTTGACCAATACCGGCACCCAGGGCGGCCTGTCGGGCGGGGGCTTGACCAAGATTGGCGGATACTACATTTCCCATAAAAACTTCCTGTACTTCGGCAGGGTCCACACCGGCTTTTTCCAGCGCACCGGAAATGGCTGCTTTCCCCAGGTCAATAGCGGACAGCTTAGCAAACATGCCACCAAAACTTCCTAATGGTGTACGAACGGCCGAGGCAATAAATACTTTTTTCATCTGAGTTGGTTGTTTATTTGGTTGAGTAATCGGGCTGCGATTTTTCGCTTTCGCAAAAATACCAAAAAGACAGCAGTATCAATAAAACGTAATTTTTAGTAAAATTGATCGATAGGGCAGAAATCCAAGGGGGGTGACTTTGGGAGGTTTTGAGGTGTGAGGTGTGAGGTTTGAAGTTTGAAGTTTGAGGTTTTGAGGTGTGAGGTGTGAGGTTTTGAGGTTTGAAGTTTGAGGTTTGAGGTGTGAGGTTTGAGGTTTGAAGTTTGAGGTTTGAGGTGTGAAGTTTGAGGTTTGAGGTTTGAGGTGTGAG
>Ga0102940_1000061_pt1 | contig 69327 bp, 51 predicted proteins | sample SalPonR2_C_D1_MG_FD_78215 | JGI IMG/M metagenome (GOLD analysis project Ga0102940, IMG submission 78215) | Salt pond soil microbial communities from South San Francisco under conditions of wetland restoration - Salt Pond MetaG R2_C_D1_MG | ecosystem: Environmental > Aquatic > Marine > Intertidal... | reverse complement strand
CTTTTTTGTGCCTCTTCTTTTGCTTTTTCCTGACGCTTACGGATGGTAGCCGGCATGACTAAAGAAACGGGGCGATTCTCAAATAGTACTTTTTTACTGGCTTCGGTGAGTAAAATACGATTCCTTTGGTGGTAGGCAATTTCGATGTAGCCCTGGTTCAGTAGTTGAAGCAGGTATTGCTGCCAATGGCTGTAAGGGATATCCCTTCCGGCGCCGTAGGTCTTTACCTTATGGAGTCCGGCATTAATTAATTCCTGACGGGAGGAACCTCTTAAAACATCAATAACGGTACCCATGGAATGCTTTTGCTGGAGACGGTAGATGGCTGATAGTGCTTTTTGAGCAATCACCGTACCATCAATGGATTCGGGTGGGTCATGACAGACATCACAATTGCCGCAGTCTTTTTCCAGGTCTTCGCCAAAATAGCTGAGTAGCATTCGGCGGCGGCAGGTGGGCGATTCGGCATATTGACGCATGCGATCCAGCTTGGCTAATTGTAATTCGCTATGCTCGCTCTGATTATTACCCAGGATTTCTTGTAACATAGAGACATCCTGGAAACTGTAAAACAGTAAGGTGTCGGCTGGTACGCCATCGCGTCCGGCTCTACCAATTTCCTGGTAATAGCCTTCAATGTTTTTGGGGAGATTGTAATGAATGACCCAGCGGACATTAGATTTGTCAATACCCATCCCAAAGGCAATGGTCGCACAGACAATGGGCGTTGTATCATTAATAAAATTTTCCTGAACCAGGGAGCGTTCGTTAGGGCTGAGGCCGGCGTGGTAAGCTTCGGCCGTAATTCCTTTATCGCTGAGTTTTTGGGCGATTTTTTCGGTTGATTTACGGCTCAGGCAGTAAATGATGCCCGATTGATCGGGATGGGTACGGATAAACTCCAGTATTTGCTCGAAACGCTTTTGACCGGGACGTACATTAAGACTGAGGTTAGGCCGATCAAAAGAAGCAATGAAGGCCTCGGGTTTTTTAAGGTTGAGTTGTTTTTGAATATCCTTGCGGGTTAGTTTGTCCGCAGTAGCTGTGAGGGCGATTAGCGGCGTTCCCTTAAATTGTGTTTTTAAGAATTTAAGTTTGGTGTATTCCGGCCGAAAATCGTGGCCCCAGGCCGAGATGCAGTGCGCTTCATCAATGGCGATGAGGTTAATCTTTACCTTTTTTAAGAAAGGGAGAAAGCCACCGGAAGTGATTTTTTCCGGAGAGATGTAAAGTAAATCTAATTCCTGGGCTAGTAGCGATTCTTCTACTGCTCGTACTTCTTTACTACTCAGACTACTATTCAGGAAAGCAGCTGAGACACCATTACTCTTTAAGCCCTCCACCTGATCTTTCATCAGAGAAATTAAAGGAGAAATAACGATGCAGGTACCGGGCATTACAATGGCTGGAATTTGGTAGCAGATGGACTTACCTCCACCCGTGGGCATTAGGACAATGGTGTCCTTACCGGAGAAAACGGATTGAATAATTTCCCCTTGCATGGGGCGAAACTGATCGTAACCGAAGTATTTCTTTAAAGCTTCGTGCGCATTGTAGTGTAGATTCATAGATGATAGTAGGATTGCGAGCGCTAGAAATGTAAAGATACAGAAATAGGTTTTGGAAATAATAGTAAAATACCATTTTTGTCGGCTATTCGTCTATTGTGGTAAGCTGTCCGTCTTTTCTCTTTCCAAGAGAATAATATACTTGCTACTTTTAGCGTATAGTCTCTTAAATGGTCAAAATTATTTTTGAAAATTTAAATTTTATTATAGTTTTACCATAACCATACAGACCCGTAGTTAGAAGATTTATATTTAGGTGTTTATAATTTGTTGGTAATCCCTTTAGCTCTTTGAGCTTTAGGGATTTACTTTTTAAACAACTTCATTCATTCTTTTTTTAGCTTTTTTGAACAAAAAGCGATCTCTTTTGATCCTATCTAGGGAGTATTCTCTATTTTCTTTTTCAATTGTCCGGGAAGAGTGTATTTTTGGGGCTCTATAAAACCAAATTATGATGGGCCGTTTTTGCCGTCTCCAAAACAATTGTGACGATTATTGGCCTGAATAAATTTAAATTTCATATGATTAGATCAAAAATTGCAGGTATAGGTCATTATGTGCCCGAAAAAATAGTGACGAATGACGATTTATCTAAAGTAATGGAAACCTCGGATGAGTGGATTCAGGAGCGCACTGGTATTCAGGAGCGCCGCTACGGCCAAAAGCATAAAGAAACCACCACTACCATGGGTGCCGAAGCAGCGAAAATAGCCATTGAGCGCGCTGGAATTTCCAAGGAGGATGTCGATTTTATCATTTTCGCTACTCTCAGCCCTGATTATTACTTTCCTGGTTGTGGTGTATTATTGCAACGCGAATTAGGAATTACCAAGACTGAAATTGGTGCCCTGGATGTCCGTAATCAATGTTCGGGTTTTGTCTACGGTCTCTCCGTTGCCGATCAGTTTATTCGTTCGGGAATGTATAAAAATATTTTACTGGTCGGCGCAGAAATGCACTCCATGGGGCTGGATTATTCTACCCGTGGTCGGAATGTAACGGTTATTTTTGGAGACGGAGCCGGAGCCGTATTACTGCAGCCTACCGAAGCGGAAAATCGTGGGGTACTAACTACCCACCTGCACTCCGATGGTACTTACGCTGAGAAACTCGCTTTTTTAAGCCCGGGAGCCCACGGAGGGTATCATGCTGATCAGCAAGGGGAAGACATAGAATACGGATTTCCGAATAGCGATACCTACGGCGGTATGTTCATTACGGACCACATGATGGAGAATGGTCAGCTTTATCCCAATATGGAAGGCCAATTTGTCTTTAAAATGGCTGTACAGAAATTCCCGGAAGTGATTATGGAGGCCTTATCAGCAACTAATCTGAGCAAAGAGGATATCGATGTGTTTGTACCCCATCAGGCGAATCTGCGTATCAGCCAGTTCGTCCAAAAAAGACTGGGCTTGCGTGACGATCAGGTATGGAATAATATTCAAAAATACGGAAACACCACCGCTGCCTCTATACCCATTGCCCTGAGTGAAGCCTGGGAAGCCGGTGTGGTTAAAGATGGATCTCTAGTTTGCCTGGCGGCCTTTGGTAGTGGATTTACCTGGGGCTCAGCACTGATTCGTTGGTAAAAATCATTAAAAATACTAGTGTTTTCTTTTGTAGAATACCTATTTTCGGCGAAAGAAAACACTTTAGATAAATACAGAGCATAAAATCTAAACACAAAAGAATGAGTAAAGTAACTGTTGTAGGCGCTGGTAATGTAGGCGCTACCTGCGCAAATGTTTTAGCCCACAAAGACCTCGTAAACGAAGTAGTATTATTAGATATTAAAGGTGATTTGGCCGCTGGTAAGGCACTAGATAGCTGGCAGCAAGCCCCCATCGACTATTACAGTACCTCCTTGGTCGGTACCGATGATTACAGTAAAACCGCTGATTCTGATATCGTAGTGATTACAGCGGGTGTGCCCCGTCGGCCGGGAATGAGCCGGGATGACCTGATTTCTACCAATGCCAAAATTGTAAATGCGGTCACTAGTTCCATCATGGAGCATTCTAAGAATCCCATCATCATTGTGGTGTCCAATCCATTGGATGTCATGACTTACGCCGCATTCGAAGCAGCGGGTTTGCCTGCCAATCGGGTGTTTGGTATGGCAGGTATTCTGGATACAGCACGTTATCGTGCTTTTCTGGCTACCGAGCTAAAGGTGTCTCCTAAGGATATTCAGGCCGTACTGATGGGTGGACACGGAGATACAATGGTCCCCTTACCCAGATATACAACGGTAGCGGGTATTCCGGTAACGGAGTTAATTGATTCGGATAAGCTGGATGCCATTGTCGAACGCACCAAAAAGGGTGGGGGAGAACTTGTGAAACTAATGGGAACTTCCGCCTGGTACGCGCCGGGTGCGGCCGCTGCACAAATGGTGGAAACCATCGTGCGTGACGAAAACCGTATCTTCCCCTGCTGTGCAAAACTAGATGGTCAGTACGGCTTATCAGATATCTTTCTGGGAGTGCCGGTGAAACTGGGTAAGTCCGGTATCGTAGAAATGATAGAACTGGACCTCAATGAAGATGAAATGTCTCTGCTGAAAACTTCAGCTGGCCACGTTAGCCAGGTGATGAATGTTTTCAAGGATATGTCTTTGTAAGCTTTTAGGAATAAAAAGGAAAGAGGCAGTTGTCAACTATTGGCAGCTGCCTTTTTTCATTAAACTCAATAGGAGGTTTTCTTTCAATCCTTGTAGAAATCTTATATCTTGATCAACGGCTTATTGCTAGGTATTTTCTTTATTTTATTGAACCAGCGCTTAAAAAGCTTGTTTCATACATAAACCATAAGTAGCAAGATGACAGAGCTGAAGACAGAGCTAAAAAAGTTATTGGGTGAAATGCAGACCAATGAAGGGAAGTCTCTTCTGGAGCTTTCTCAGAATCGCCCGGTCTTACTGGTGTTTTTGCGCCATTTCGGTTGTACCTTTTGCCGCGAAGCCCTGGCAGATATTTCGCAGGAGCGGAAAAAAATTGAAGAAAGGGGCATCAAAATCGTTTTTGTCCATATGACGGAGGCTACGATTGCGGAACGCTATTTTAGCCGGTATAATCTGGAAGGGGCCACTCACATTAGTGATCCGGATAAACGCTTTTATCAGGGTTTTGGCTTAATAAAGGGTAATTTCAATCAATTGTTTGGCTTACAAAGTTGGATTAGGGGCTTCTCCGCAGGGGTGGTTTCCGGACATGGGATTGGGCCGCAATTAGGAGATGGTTTTCAAATGCCCGGGGTCTTTGCCATTTTCAAAGGTAAAATCGAAGAGAGCTTTATCCATAAGCTGGCTTCGGATCGGCCCGATTATGTAGAGTTGGCCAAGTGTTGTGAGATTGCTTAAGAGCACACCACGGGGAGGTATTTAATTAATTAGTAGACTTTGATATGATAGGATGGAAATTTTCGGACTTTGTGCCGGACGAGAATAGCGGATCAGATTTTGAGCGGTTGTTAGAGGTGTTCAAAGAGCTACTGGTTTATACCTCAGGTGATGTCAGTGAATCACTTTCCTGGATGACCGAGTTGGACAAAGAATACGATCTGACCAATGAAGAATACAGCATGGGAGACTTTATACAGGATCTCATCGATAAAGGCTATATCCAGCAACAGGATGCTCGTAATCCTAATTTTGTGCCTTCTTCCAAAATGGAAATCGCCTTACGGCAAAAAGCGCTGGAGGATATTTTTGGGCAGATCAAGAAGACTAAAAGGGGGAATCACAGCACGAAATACGGTGGTCGTGGAGATGAATATGCCTCCGAACGTCGGCCTTACGAATTTGGTGATAAATTAGATAAATTAGCCATTTCTGAATCCCTGCGCAATGCCCATATCAATCATGGGATTGACGACTTCAAACTGACTCATGATGACCTGGAGGTCTACGAAACTTTCTATCAGGCACAGACCAGTACCGTACTCATGATTGATATCTCACACTCCATGATACTCTACGGAGAGGATCGGATTACCCCCGCCAAGAAAGTAGCCATGGCCCTGTCGGAATATATTACCACCCGTTTCCCCAAGGATACGCTGGATATAATTGTTTTTGGTAATGATGCCTGGAGAGTAGAGATCAAGGATCTTCCTTATTTGCAGGTGGGACCTTATCATACCAATACGGTAGCCGGTTTGGAGTTGGCGATGGATATTTTACGTCGCCGCCGCAATCCGAATAAACAAATCTTTATGATCACAGATGGTAAGCCCACTTGTATCAAGAAAGGTAAGAAATACATCAAAAACAGCTTTGGCCTGGATCGAAAGATCGTCAACCGTACTCTAAACCTGGCACAACGCTGTCGGAAAATCAATATTCCCATTACTACTTTTATGATTGCCAGAGATCCTTATTTGGTGCAATTTGTAGAGCAGTTTACTCAGGCCAATAATGGAAAGGCTTTTTACAGTAGTTTGCAAGGCCTGGGAGAATTCATTTTTCGGGATTACAAAAACAATAAACGGCGACGAGGCTAGTCCCCGTTCAGCCATTAGCGAGATACAATTTTTGAAAGGACACGGTCGTTATCAAATCAAATAGAAGACCATGAACTATCCAAAAATATTCTTTTTACTTCTCCCCATTTTGTTTTTCACCCTGGGGGCAAAAGCCCAGATTTCTGCGGAAGATGCAGTGAAAATTAAGACCTACGAAGACAGCCTGATTGTCGATGGCTTCCTGGTGGTTAATGATACCTTACCTGAACGCCGATTCCTGGCCACCAAAAAAATGATCCTGCATCTCAAATCAGCATTAAAATATGATCATTCCTTTGACTATCCTTTTGATCGTTTGAATAGCATCTCCATCCAATATGCCCCCGATAGCACTTTTAGAATCTTCACCTGGCAATTGATGGTTAGTCCGGTAGATTACCGTTATTTTGGCGTGGTGCAATTGAATACCAAAGAGGTACAGTTGATTCCGCTGGCGGATCGCTCCGCAACGGTAGAAAATGTACAAGAGGCTGTTCTCTCTCCCCGGGAATGGTACGGCGCCTTGTATTACAACATTAAGCAGATAGAAAAGCAAGGTAAACCCTATTATCTCTTATTTGGATATGATGCCTATTCCAATCGCGATCATCGCAAAATTTTAGAGGTTTTACATTTTGGCCCGGACAAGGGAATCGTTTTTGGGGCACCGGTTATTCCCACGCAGGATGGCCCGGCCTTGCATCGCCTGTTACTCGAATACTTTGGTGACTCGAGCGTTCGACTGAATTATGATCAGGCGCTGGAGAGTATTGTCTTTGATCATCTGATTGAAATTCCGGGCAGGGGAGGACAGGGTCCGATGATGGTCCCCGATGGTAGTTACCAAGCGCTGGAGCTAAAGGAGGACCGACTGGTTTTTGTGGATAAGTTATTTAATAATCAAGCAGTAGACGAAGCACCAAGGGAAGAACCGGTTTTAGGTAATTCAACTCGGGATTTATTTGGAAACAAGAAAGGAAAGAATTAGATTTTGGTCAGATTCTTTAATGCTAACCAAATATCAGCTTACCTATGCTATTAAAAATAAATCCTGACAATCCCGAAGGACGTAAAATTCGCCAGGTGGTAGAGCATCTGAACGAAGGTGGTGTGATCATTTATCCAACGGATACCGTTTATGGCCTGGGCTGTGACATTGAAAATCAGAAAGCCATTGACCGCATCTGTAAATTGCGTGGCCTGGACCCCAAAAAAGCTAATCTGGCAATGATTTGTGAGGATATCAGCCAGGTGTCGAACTATACCCAACAAATTGATAATGCGACCTTTCGCATGCTAAAGAAAAACCTACCCGGTCCTTTTACTTTTATCCTTCCGGCCGCCAATAATGTGCCCAAGATGTTCAAGAATCGTAAAAAAACGATTGGGGTTCGTATTCCGGAGCACAATGTGACAGCGGCCATTGTCCAGACCCTGGGCAGACCTATTATGACCACTTCGCTAAAATCTGACGACGAAATATTAGAATATTTTACAGATCCGGCAGATATTTACGAGGATTTCAAAAAACTAGTGGATGTGGTCATCGATAGTGGACCTGGCGGTAATGTACCTTCAACCGTGATTGATTGTACGGAAGGAGAGCCGACTATCCTTCGGGAGGGAGCCGCTGATTTGGTGCTTTAGCCAACGAATTACAAGTTTATGCCCTTAGCAACGTCGAGGTGTTTTTCACTTTGCCTACTTTTCTTTAGCCTACTCATCCCCAAGATACTAAGCAGTCAGACGAATGGCAGCCTTCGCGGTAACGTGGTTGACCAGTCAGACGGTACACCGGTCGCTTTTGCGGCGGTGCAAATCGCTGATGTAAACAAGGGGACCACCACGGATCTGGATGGCTTTTTTGCACTAAGCGAATTGGCTCCCGGGGAATATCAGCTAGGGGTTTCTTTCCTGGGGTATCGGGATACCAGCCTCATAGTCACCATCAATCCAGGCCAGATCAGCTATTTACGTATTCCTTTAAGCTCGGGAGCCATTGATCTGGAGACACTGGACTTATCGGCCCGTAACCAGCAGGCCAAAACAAACGTTCAATTAGCTACTATTCAAGTTAATCCGTCTGAGATTAAAGCGATGCCTTCTACGGGGGGCGAAGCTGATTTGGCTCAATACCTAAGCGTATTACCCGGGATCGTGACGACGGGTGACCAGGGCGGACAACTGTATATTCGCGGAGGAGCACCTGTGCAGAATAAAGTCTTGCTGGATGGGATGACCATTTACAATCCCTTTCACAGCATTGGCTTCTTTTCCGTTTTTGAGACCGAAACGATTCAGAACGTCGATGTATTAACGGCAGGCTTTAATGCGGAACACGGTGGTCGTATCTCTGCAATAGTGGATATCACCACCCGCGAAGGCAATAAAAAGCGACATAGTGGTTTAGTTTCAGCGAGTCCTTTTCAGGCAAAAGCATTAATTGAGGGCCCTTTTATCCCTTACAATGAAGAAACAGGAACCGGCGCTTCGTTTATTTTTACCGGTAAACATTCTTATCTGGACCAAACTTCCCGGCAATTATATGCTTATGCGATAGATACCAGTTTCTACTCTTTTACCGAAAGGGGAGATACAGCGAGCTTGTCAGCCAGGGATATTGGCTTGCCTTATCAATTTACGGATCTGTACGGCAAGCTTTCCTTCAATGCCGGAAATGGTAGTCGTCTGGATCTTTTTGGTTTTCGACACTCGGATGTTTTTGATTTTGCGGGCCTGGTCAATTTGAATTGGGATGCTTTTGGCCTGGGAGCAAATTTTAAAATTGTACCCACGAATTCGGATATCATCATCAATGGAGCGTTGTCCTATAGTGATTATCTCATCGCCTTACAAGAATCCGACGGATTCCCGCGTACGAGCGGAATTAATAGTATTAATGCCCAGTTGTCGTTCGATTATTTTGGGGATGCTCGCAGTGTCCATTACGGTTTTGAATTCACCAGCTTCAATACCGATTTCCAGTTTCGGAATTCATTTGGCAATCAGCTACAGCAGCGCGATTTTACCACTGAACTGGCCGGCTTTGTAAAGTACCGGCAGCAAATCGGTGGACTGATAATGGAGCCGGGCTTACGGCTCCATTATTACGCTTCACAGGCCAGAATGTCCATTGAGCCCCGGTTGGGCTTAAAATATAATATCTCCGAAGATTGGCGATTCAAAATGGGCGCTGGACGTTATGCTCAGAACGTACTAAGTACCCGTAACGATTTGGACGTTGTCAACTTCTTTGCCGGTTATCTGGCGGGGCCCGAGGAGACTATCTTCGATCCGGAGACGAACCAGGCGATTACAAATCGCTTGCAGCAGGCCTGGCATGCCGTTGCTGGCCTGGAGTGGGACGCTTCCGGAAATTTGCAGTTGGGTATGGAAGCTTACTATAAGAACTTCTCCCAACTCATTCGTATTAACCGAAACAAAATCGATCCACGGGATCCTGATTTCTCGATAGAAACCGGTGAAGCCTATGGCCTGGACTTTACCGCCAGGTACCAGCGTTCTGACTGGTATCTTTGGTTGACCTATTCTCTGGCTCATGTGACGCGTGATGACGGCAGGCAGGTATACCCTACGGTTTTTGATCGTCGGCATAATATAAACTTCTTGTTATCTTATCAGTTTGGACCGCAGGATCAATGGGAGGCAGGTGCACGTTGGAATTTTGGTTCCCCTTTTCCGTTTACCCAAACACAGGGATTTTACCAGGATGTGAACTTTCAGGATCTTTTGCAGACAGATGTATTACAGGGTAATTTCCCAATTGGCACCCTACTAGCAGAGGATATTAATGGCGGGCGGCTGGCGCCCTACCATCGATTAGATCTTTCTTTGAAGTATACGCTTAGCCTGGGGGAGTACAGTGAGCTGGAAACTAATCTTAGCGTCACTAATGCCTACGATCGGGCAAATGTTTTCTACGTAGATCGACTGACCAATGCCCGGGTAGACCAATTACCGATCCTGCCCAGTATAGGCCTGACCTTTCGTTTTTAGCCTTAACGGATTAGTGTGACCTCTCCCGAATTCTCTTCGGTGGTGCCATCCGGGAACTGAACCGTAATTTTATAGACGTATACATCAGTAGAAGCAGGATTACCATTTACATTACCATCCCATCCGGTTTCGGGCGTTTCATTGTTGTAGACAATTTGCCCCCAGCGGTTAAACACCTTGAATTCCTGAACAAAGGCAGTGATATCTCTAATGCCAACGAAAGCAATATTGAAGAAATCGTTTACATTATCATCATTGGGTGTGAAAACATTCGGGATACTGTACTGAGGGACAATTACCCTGACCAAAGGAGAAACGTCCAGTGTTTCGCAACCATTTGGCGAAATCAGGCTGAGTTTGTATTCGGTATCTTCACCCGGGGTATCCGTAATATTGTTGGTCATCCCATCTATGATATCTTCGTTAGCCATCCACTCAAATAAATACCCATTAGTATTCCCTTCAATATCGGCCAGTACCCCAACACTTTCTCCTAAATAGATACCGCCCATAGTGGCCGTATCGGGGTTGAAGGCAAACCCGATAATCTCTGGTTGCTGCTCGACGGTAATCACCGATTGGTCGGTATCCCGAAAGCATTCCTGGCCGTTTGGTTTGGAAACGATATAAGTCATCAGGAAGGAGGCATCTTCGGTAAGGGTGCGAATCGTAATTTCATCTCCCCCTTGCGTGGAGCCACCGAAGCTCCATTCAAAGCTTTCGCTGGCAAAGCTGGGGGCATCACCCGTGGCATTCAGGGTGAATTCTTCATTGGGACAGATAGTTAATTCTGCGGGCGTTACCGCCACATTAGCTTCCGTAATCACATTGATAGTGATACTTCCGGTTTCTTCTGGACAATCACCAAAATTCGCCGTCAAATCGTAGGTAGTAGTTGCATTTGGGCTGACGGAAATATTTGGATTGGTAGAGTTGAAATTGGGATCATCCGGAGAAGACCATTGGTAGGTCACTTCATCACTGCCAGTGAAGTTTAGTTGGATAGACTCCCCGTCGCAGATGACAGTTTCGGTATTCAAAGCAATTAAGCTGGGCTGCACATCCACTATAATGGATTGACTACTCGGACACTCTTCCTCCTCAACGGTTATGGTGACTTCCGTAGGCTCAGCCAATGGTCCAATGGTTACGGTCTTTTGATCATTTAGACCATTGATGAACTCTTCTGGTTCCCAGGTGATTTCACCCGGTCCGGAGAATTCTGCGGTTAGCTGAATGGTTTCGCCCGGACAGACAATAGCGGGGTCGGGCGTAATCGTAATATCTTTTGGCGGAATCACGGGGATAAGTCGCCGGGAGGTATCTACACAGCCACCACTCGTGGTAACCCGCACGTACTCTGCACTATCTTGAGCTGTAACAACCAGATTATATAAAGTGTCGGGCGTTTCGAAGCCCCAGGTGCCCTGAGGGTCCTGACCGGGCTCTGGATACGTAAGGAAAGCAGTCCAATCGTGCTGAATGAACGGGTAATTCACCGGATTGTAGATCGGAGATTCGATAATGATCGTATCCCCCGGACAGTAAGGGTCTTTGTCTTCCATTAGGGTGAATTCCCCCAGGTTTTCCGGAAGGGAATCGACGCGCACGTGTACGGAATCCACGATGGTACAGCCGTCTTCGGTATAGGTGGCATAATAAGTACGACTTTCCGATACGGCGGTGACGAAGACTTCGGCGGCCATCGTATCAGAAATGTTGATATTGGGCGACCAGCGCAGGTCATTAACAAAACCGGAGCTGGTCGTAGCGGCTAGTTTTACTTCTTCGCCTTTACAGGCAAAAACCGTATCGGCATTCTCTATGGTGACCAGGGGTGATTTAACTTCAATCAGGAGGGTATCCTTGACCTCACAACCCGTTACATTAATGGTGGCAATGATTGAGGTGCTGCGCAGGGGACGAATGATCAAACGGTCAGACAGGGAATCCACTACGAATAACTCTTCGGGAAATTCCCAGCTAATTCCCTGGCTTTCAACATTGTTGTTCGCGGTAACGACTACCTCAGTGCTGGCGCATACGGCTTCCGTTTGGTTGGAAGACAGGCTAAGAGACGGATCAGCCACCTCAATAAAAATGGTATCCCTACGAAGAATACCGTTGACCACTGCTTCCAGGGTCACCTGAGTCGAAGCCTCAGGGGTAACAATGGGGTTACGGCTGCCAGGATCGTCGAAGATGGCCGCCGGCGACCAGTTATAAGAAAAGGCATCGGTAGCACTCAGTTGAAAAGAAGAATCTGTACAGATATACAGCGTCTCCACATCGGGGAGAATCTCTACAGAACGCTGTCCATATACAACCGAAGCAGAGAGCATAACCAGAATAGCAAGAACAATATTGCGAGCGTTAATCATACGGAGTAAGATTATCTTCAAAGGATCAAAAAGGAAATGAGCAGGTAATTATAGCTCATAATTCAATAGACCGAAAGGTAGTAATTCTCAAGGAATATAAGGAGAAAGCATCAAAAAATTAACAAACCAGTGGGTATTACTGTCGCTGGTTGGCAAAGATCAACTCTCCTAAGCCCGGTCGGCACAACGGATACAGCGTTCGCTTTCGGGCATGAACATCAAGCGAGCTGGTCGAATGGCTTGTCCACAGCGGGTACATTTACCAAAGTGGGCATCTTCGACCTTGTGCAGGGCGGTTTCGAGACTAGATAATTTTCTGCGTGCGGTGCGTAGGGTGGCCTCCGCTACACTTTTATTATTAATGGCATCCATCCGACTGACCCGGCCAATCGCGTTTTCGGGGGTAATGGGCTGAGTCGCGGCTTCTAATTGCTGGATTTTTCGCCTGGTTTCGGTTATGGTCTCGATTATTTTCTCCTTCAGTTCGGCTCTTTCTTCCTTGTTCATATCACTTGTCTTTTAGGAGCGCAGATAACTTGCGCCGTTAACGTCAATAATCCCACCGGTCATAAAGAGGGCTTGCTCACTGGCGTAAAAAAGAATAGCGTGGGCCACTTCTTCGGGTCGGGCAACTCTATCCAGCGGGCTTTCACCCTTTATTTGTGGTCCTTGGGGGCCGTCTAAAGTAGGCTGTGCCATATCAGTGGCGACAAAGCCGGGGGCAACGGCATAAACCCCAATATTGTATTTTCCCAGTTTTTTGGCCAGCGATTGGCTCAAGGCGTTTAACCCGGCTTTTGAGGCCCCGTAGGCCGGAAACTCCGGTTCTCCGCGGAAGGCTCCCCGGGAACTTACGTTGATGATGCGGCCTCCGCCTTGCTCCATCATTCCCTGAGCTGCCCAATAGCAGACATTACCAGCACCAATCAGATTGATATCCAGGGTTTTTTGCCAACTCCGTTGCCAGGTTTGGTAATCTACCTCATCGATGGGGTGTGGATCAAAAATACCCGCATTATTGACCACCACGTCCAGTCGCTCAAAATCAGATTGAATGGCGCTAAACAGGTCTTCTACGGCTTGGGGATCCGCAATGTCTGCCTGTAGTAATAAATGACCTTCGCCCGCTAGCGAGGCCAGTACTTCTTCTCCCTTAGCGCGATTGCTGCGATAATGTAAAGCGACGCGCGCTCCTCTTTGAGCGAAAGCCCGGGCGGTAGCAGCACCAATACCTCGGCTACTGCCGGTTACTAATACGTATTTGCCAGTAAAGTCCATAGTTTTCTTTTTTGTAGGGGGTAAAGTAGGAAATTTTTGGGATTAGTTCGCTCTGGGCCTGGATATGCCCTTAATCTAAGCCCAGCGCCGTAAAGACCGTCTCTTTTTGTTGCCGGCTAATCGGAATTTTATGTGTGCCAATGCTTAATTGATTACCTTCAATAAAGGCGACGGCCCCGCGATTTATTAGATAAGTACGGTGCGTGCGAATAAACCATTGTGTGGGCAGTTCCTCTTCGAGTTGATTGAGCCGGATTTTGGGGACAATGATTTGTTCCTTAGTGTGAACCTTGACATAATCACCGTAGGCTTCCAGAAAGAGGATGTCCGAATAAGGTATTCGGTAAATTTTGCGATCGGCTCTGAGCAGAAGTACTTCTTCTTTCAATTGCTCTTCCGGACGCCGCTCCCGGGCTTTACTTATCGCCTGTAGAAAACGGTCCAGGCCAAAGGGTTTAAGCAAATAATCCACTGCCTGGTATTCATAACTTTTTACGGCGTATTCGGCATATGCCGTAGTAAAAACAACCAGGACTTCCTGCTTCAGCAATTTTAATAAACCCAGCCCGGTGAGGTCTGGCATATTGATATCGAGAAAGAGTAAATCTACAGAATGTTCGGACAAATAATCCAGGGCCTTTAGTGGATCACTAAAAGTAGACCTACAGTTGATATCCGGAACGCGCTCCAGGTATTTTTCAATGACCTTAATGGCCAGCGGTTCGTCGTCGATAATAATACAATTCATGTCGTAAGATTTAAACTAAGACTGACCTGAAAGTAATCCGGTCGAGGGACAATAAGGAGCTCGTATCGATCAGGATAGAGTAGCTGTAATCGTCTTTGCAGATTCTCGAGGCCAAGTCCATTTCCAGGCTCTTTATCGTCTTTAGCCTGCCGGCTATTTTGTAAATCGAAGTATACTAATTGTTCTTTAATGCTTAAATAAAGGTGGATGTAAGATTCTTTCTTCCGGTTGGTTTTAAGATGTTTAAAAGCATTCTCTAAAAGGTTTAGTAGCAGCAGGGGGGCAATCTTGATCTCTGGAATATGAGTGGGGTAATGAGCCTTAAAATCTAATTCGGGTTGATTGCGTAACAAAAATAAACTACTGTAATTTTTCAAGAAGTCAATTTCTGCTGCTAATTGGATTTCATCCCTGTTACCGTCGTATAGGACATAACGCATGCACTGGGAAAGTTGGAGTAAGGCTTCGGGCGTTTTTTTATCTTCGTAGAGTGCCAGAGAATAGATATTATTCAGGCTGTTAAATAAAAAATGGGGATTGATCTGGGCTTTGAGCGCGCTGAGTTCTACGGCCGTTTTTTGCTGTTGCAGCTCCTGTATCTTTTTGTTTTGCTCACTGACTTTGAACCAGGATTTGGCCAGTTTCAGAATGGTACTGATGGCCCAGTAGGCCAGCATGAATTGGGTAATGTCCCAGACGGTGTAATACGAGATAAAATAATAACCAGGGAGCAACCAGTCCGTCAGAGTGGTAAAGGTAAACTGGTTAAATAAACTGGCTATGGCAATCAACGCAACGGCGGACAATAAATACCAAATATACCGATTTTGCGAAAGCAGACGCGGTAGGAGAAATTGGGTATTGAAGTATACCAGAATGACCAGACTGAGATGAAAAAGCAAGGTGTAGTAAAAGTCTGTCAATTGCATATGCGCATTGACATTAAAAAGTCGAAAGAGCACATACAATGACAGGACCCAAAACAGGAAGTGTTGCACCAGCCTGTTTTGGGCGAAAGTCTGTAGATAAGTAGAATAGTTGGGGCGCATCTATTGTAAATTCATGATGAGTGGCTCTTCAAAATTAGCCATATCCTCGGCATATTTGGCAATAAAACGTTGCAAATCCTGGGTGGAAGCCGTGATGATAAAGTTATCGTGTACTTGTTCGTGTTTAATCCGGATCTTGCGCTGCTCTACTAATTCCTGCAGGCGGTCGCCGTTGAAGGGGTAAATACAGACCTGCTGGTCTTCGCAGAATTCTACCTTATAGAAATTGTGACTGGGTACATAATTTGCCAGTTCCGGATAATTTTCCTGTTCATCATTTGATTTCAGGAAATCCAGACCAGCTGATTCCGGACTCTTTTCAAGATAATTTTCCAAACCCTGAATGGAGCTTTCCGGAAATACGTCCAGGAAGTAAGTCCCTCCCAGCTTCAGTAGTACCGCATTGTAAATGTAATTGGAGCTACCGGAAAAGTGGGCCAATTCGTAGTGTCCTGCCATTCGGTCGTTTTCGCTTGTTTGAACACCAATAGAAGACTTTTTAGGTCTAAATATCCAGGTGGAGGTAGTGGAAGGATCGGTGACTTCTAACCACTCTCCGGCTAGTAGGGGCTCGTACACGATGGTTTCTTCCGTGTAGAGCGGATGTAGAGAAATGAGACAAGAAGAAAATAAGCAGGTCATGGCGATGAAGACAGCTAATTTTTTCATAATGGTTGTTTTTGATTTGATTCAAAGGTGCACCATCAGTTTTGCTTTCGCAAAAAAAGTCGGTGACTGGTCCACTTAGGTCGGTGACTGGTCTTTCTACGGTGAAGGGGCTGTTTTTGTCACGGAGTTTTACTTACCTTTGTGGTGATCTCTAACCAAGAAATACAAATACATATGATGGAAAGTACAACAATGAATTCCCAGGAGTTGATGGAGCTGGAAGAAAAGTACGGTGCCCATAATTATCACCCGTTGCCGGTCGTATTAGCCAAAGGCGAAGGCGTATTTATGTGGGACGTGGAAGGGAAGAAATACTACGATTTTTTATCGGCTTACTCTGCTGTCAACCAGGGACATTGCCACCCGCACATTTTACAGGCGCTGAATGATCAGGCCAGGCAGTTGACCCTGACCTCCCGCGCGTTTTACAATAATGTGCTGGGACCCTACGAAAAATTCATGACCGAATACTTTGGTTACGACCGGGTCTTACCGATGAACACCGGTGTGGAAGGTGGGGAGACCGCCGTAAAACTATGTCGCAAATGGGCCTATGAGGTAAAAGGCGTACCCACCAACCAGGCCAAGATTATCTTTGTAACCGGCAATTTTTGGGGACGTACCCTGGCGGCCATTTCTTCTTCTACGGATCCATCCAGTACCCGCGGTTTTGGTCCCTATATGCCAGGCTACGAGTTGATTCCTTATAACGATCTGCCCGCTTTGGAAGAAGCATTGCAGGATCCTACCGTTGCTGGATTTATGGTAGAGCCCATCCAGGGGGAGGCCGGGGTGGTTGTGCCCGACGATAATTACCTTTACGATGCCTATCAACTTTGTAAAAAGAATAATGTGCTCTTCATCGCCGACGAAGTACAGACGGGCATTGCCCGTACTGGAGAGTTGCTATGCTGTGATCATCATGGTTTTCGCCCGGATATATTAATTTTGGGTAAAGCACTTAGTGGCGGTGTCTTCCCCGTTTCAGCCGTACTGACCAGCGATGAGGTGATGCTCACGATCAAGCCGGGCGAACACGGGTCTACCTTTGGCGGCAATCCGGTCGCCTGTGCAGTTGCTATGGCCGCTCTGGAAGTAGTGAAGGATGAAAGGCTAGCCGAAAATGCCAATCGTCTGGGAGAAATCTTCCGTGATCGTATGCAGAAGAACTTAGTGGATAAAACAGAGATGGTCACCCTGGTACGGGGTAAAGGCTTGCTAAATGCAATTGTCATCAACGATGATGAAGAGAGCGAGACGGCCTGGAATATTTGCCTGAAGCTGAAGGAGAATGGCTTGTTAGCTAAACCTACACATGGTAATATTATTCGTTTTGCGCCACCACTGGTGATGACCGAAGAGCAACTGCACGAGTGTTGTGATATTATTGAGACCACAATTCTTGAAATGTTCTAAACCCCTTTTGAGGTTTCTTGTTTTGAACAATGTTATGGGGACAGTAAAAAAGTCAAAGGATTTTGAGTTTAAGGAATTTCTGATCCGTCAGGACCAGTGCGCGATGAAGGTGGGCACCGATGGTGTTCTACTGGGCGCCTGGTCTGACGTATCGACTGCCAGAAAGGTACTGGACATCGGCGCCGGTACGGGGGTGATCGCCATTATGCTGGGCCAGCGCACAAAAGAAAAGGCTGCGCAGGTTCACGCGGTAGAAATTGATACGGCTTCGGCCCATCAGGCTCGCGAAAATATGCAGGCGGCTCCCTGGACGGATCGCATGGCGCTCTTTGAGACCTCTATACAGGAATACGCCAGGACGACTAATCAACGGTACGATTTGATCGTGAGCAATCCGCCTTTTTTTAGTGGGGGGACTTTTTCCGAAAACCAGGATCGAAACGATGTACGTCATACGGTAAAGTTGCCGCATGGAGATCTGCTGACCTCCGTGCGGAAGCTACTCTCGGACGCCGGAAGGTTCTGTGTGGTACTCCCCCTCATTGAGGGTATGCGCTTTAAAGAAATGGCTGCCGAATATGGCCTTTTTTGTACAAAAGTAACCCGGGTGAAGCCCAAAGCGGATAAACCCGTGGAGCGACTATTGCTCCAATTCGAATTTGAAGATAAAGAGGAAATTAGCGATGAGCTGGTTATTCAAAAAAAGGCACGGAACGATTGGACGGAGGCCTACATAGAATTGACCAGAGATTTTTACCTGAAGATGTAAAGGCCTAGCGAATCCTACGCCTAACTGGGGGCTAGCTTTAAACAACTTCATAATAAAGGCGAAGTTTTATCATGGACTTCGCCTTCGTTTTTTGATGAAGTTGTTTAAGAATTCCTGGTGAGATGATTGGTAACGGCTTTGAATGTGTTGCCAAGGGCTCAGTGAGGAGTTTTTAAACAACTTCGATGCTTTAATAATGATAATGGATTGGCTAGGCTGGTGCTTTTTGCTCAGCTAAAATCAGTTTTGCTGCTTCCAGAATGGTCGTGTCTTCGAGATGAACAATCCCGCCTTCTGGCCCGGGCTGAACGTGCGTATCGGCGATACTTCCTTCTTCGTACTTGTGTGCTCCAAAGTAATTTCGAATGGTCTGCTCAGGTAGATTTAATTCTTTGGATAGGCGAGTAATACTACCGTGTGGTAACTTGTGCTTGATGTCTCGTAGTTCTTCGAATGTGATATTCATAAACAAAAGTTTTGGTGAAATAAAGAGACTTAAAATTGCTCATTTAAAGTACCAAAAAAAATGCAGTAATTCCACCTTCGACAGGGATGACTTTTCACACAAAAGGATTGATAATCATCAGTCCTTTTGTGTGAAAAACCAGCAGGTATAAGATCCTAAAATTTAGCGGTAACGCCCACCAGGGCATTCAGGCCAAAAGTAGGGTAGTGGCGCCAGCGCTGACGTCGGTTGTTCAGAATGTTATGGACGCGAACAAAGCCCCCGATATTATCCGAGAACATGTACTCGGCCGAACCATTTAGATCCAGTAGCCCATTTAGGTTTTTAGAACCATCGGCCGTAGGTACGGGCACCCCGTTTTCCAGAAAAAGATCGCCCCGGACCGTGAGTTTTTCTTCCAGGAGTTTGTAGCTGGCACCAACGGTGAGGGTTAAAGAAGGCAAGTGCCAGGGCTTATCACTATTGCTGGTCGAGTAAACCCGCTGGGCAAAGGAGCCAATCAATTCGAAATTATCAAATAGGGGAGCAGAGACCTCTGCGGCCAGCGTTACAATATTTGCGGTATCATAAACGACATTAAACCGGGGGATGCTATCGAGGTTACTCGTAAAGAGCGCGAGGTTATCTACGTCTTCGTAGCTAGCTTCTACCCGGTAGTCCATTCCGATCACCTGTCCTTTGATCCCTCCGTAAAACTTATTAGTAAAACTATTTCGCACCTGTACCCGGGAAGCCAGGAATGGGTTGTAATCCGTTAAGTTTTGGAAGTTGTTTTTATAGAGATCTCCTCTGGCTCCAACGAAGGCCGTTAGCAAATTCTCAATAATATTGGCGGCAGCTTCGATATCGGGAAAGACGTAGAATTCATCCTGATGGCTGGCCAGGTTAACACCAATCTTTACCCGGAAGCGATCTCCGTGGTAGGCATAGGAAGGCTGAAAAAAGAAATTGTTTAAATTTTGAGTGGCCGTGTCCTGATAATTGGTGAAATCTACAATGATTTTGGCTTTTACCGGATGGCGCTCTTCAAACCATTTGGTCATTTCACCGGACAGTCGAAAGCCCGTTTCCCGGGCGGCGTAATTATCCTGTAGATTATAAATCTCCATATCGGCTCCGTAGTCAATATCGGCAACGGTAGGTTGATTATTTCTCAGTTTGGCCTTACCGTAAATGGTGGAGAAAGTCTGCTTGACGTCATCTTCTGCATAGGTGAGTTCTCCAGCAAAATCATCGTCTAGATCATTGTAACCATAAAAGTGTACCACATCTCTTTTATACCCAAGATCACCGTCGATGGAGAATCCGAAATCATTGTAGTAAGCGGCGTTTAAATTAATTAAAGAATTAGAGAATTTCTGATTCTCTACTTTATTGTCATTATTGGCACTATAATGGAATAAGTCAAAGCCAAAGGCAACCGGAGAACGCTCGTTACTTATATCGTAGGCACCATCCAGATAGATAGACCTGGGTAATCCCGCTCCTGCCCGAATGTAGCCGTTATAAATGGGATCCATGGGAGGCGAAGTAAAACGTCTGGGCGATATTTTAGGGGGTAAGTATTGTACTTGTAAGGCTTTCCCGTCAATATTGTAGCTCATTCGTTTCTTAGTGGTATCCAGCGCCGGTAAAACCGGATTGACCACGAAACGTTCCGCGTCAATCAGGCGAGCGTCAAATTCATCAATAACGTCTACTTCACCGGTGGGTAAACCATTGTTTTGTGCCTGAAGCCCCATACCGGTAACTACAAGCAAAAGTATAATCGAGTAATAATATTTATAGATATACATTTTTCTGGTTTTGTAGGTCTGCAATATGGTTTATTGGTTGTTGTTAGTCCCTGATCCCTGAGACAGTTTACTACTTTGGTCAATCATTCGGTTGATTTCCCCGAGGCGTCGCTGGGCCTGACTGACAATTTCCTGGTTTTGATCATAATTCTCCAGCAGGGCTTCGAGAGCCGCCCGGGCATTGTACAAGTCACCCTTCTCGGCAAAAACTTCTGCTAAAAGCAGTACCGACTTAGCGACCCAGAAAGGGTAGGCACTAGACTCCTGGTTTGCTTTAATAGTCAGCTCCTGCGCTTTATCCAAATTGCGTTTTTTGTAATAGATGTCTGCGATGAGATAACGGGCTTCTGCCGTTTGCTCATTATCACTCATGGCTACTACCTGCTCAAAGGAATTCAGGGCCTGATCATAGTTGGCCTGGTCGTAGGCAATTTTGCCCAGGTAAAAATAGGCTGTGGCGCGTTGTAACTCCGTAGCACGACTATTTTGAGTCACCTTATTAGCATAGGTGTATAAGGCCTGCTTATTGTCGGAACGATAGGCCGAGCGTAAGGCCCCTAGCTGGGCTTCAAACATCTGTTCATCGGATTCGGCTACTTCCTCAAGTTTGGTGTAAAGTTCGAAAGATTTACCAAAGTCGAGTTCGTGATTATAAGCAATGATGGCCGCTTTTTGCAGTGCTTTCAGATAGTAAGAGCTCTGCCCCTGGTCGACTACCCATTCGTAATCCTGTAGCGCCTCGGAATATTGGCGAAGTACACTGTACGATTCTCCGCGGTGGAAACGAGCCGTGATGACGTAGAATCCACGAGGGTAGCGTTGCAGGTAATCGGTGTAAGAAGCAATCGCCCGCTGATAATCCCCATTTTCAAAACGACTCTCTGCCGACATAAAAGTGATGGAATCCCGGGAGAAATTATCCGGCTTGTAACCCGGTACTGTCTCCAGGAAAGCGAAATAATCTTCCGGCCGGCCGAGGTCACGCACATAGATTTCTTCCAGTGCAGCCAGACCAACCTGGGCTTCTTCCGGAGTTGGATTATTGGCAAAAACCTTTTTATAATATTCGGTTGCTGCATTGAGATTACCACGGTTATAGCTGATTAGTCCTAGCTTGATGTAAGCCTGGTTAATGAGTGGTGATCGGTTTCGGTATTCGCTGACCAGTCTCTTCAAGGGCGTTTCCGCCCGGGCTAGTTGGTTGACTTCCTGGTAGGAAGAGCCGAGCCGGTAGAGTGCATCATCTGCAAAGGCCGAATTGGGGAAAGAACGCACCAGCTCTTCCAGCGCGACAATTTCTTCGGTACGGCGACCTTTCAGACCTTCAATAATGCCTTTTTGGTACATGGCGTAATCGTATCCGGAATAGCGGCTATTGATGGCTTTGTTGTAATAACGCAGGGCGGCATCGTACTGATTGAACTTAAAATAAGAGTCGCCCAGCCGGATAACGGCATCACCCAAGACTTTATTGGTGATCTCTTCGTTACCCAGAAAACGGCGGTTGTTTTCAATACCATCCACGGTCTGCTGGAAATAGCCGCGTGCCTTTTCGTAATTATCGATTTTCAGGTAATTATAGCCCTGTAAGTAGTTGGCCGTAAATACAGAGGACTCTTCCGGTAGTTGATCGGCGGTACGACTCAGGGTCAAAAACCGATCTAATTCCTGGGTACTGGCCACGTAATTTTCCCGGCGATGGGCAATTTCACCTAACCAGTAGTGGGCCATAGCTTTGGTGTTTGGATCAATGGGAGCCTCCATGGACATGCGAAAATGGCGTTCGGCTTCTTCCAGATCTCCCTGTTTGAGCAATTGGATACCCCGGTAAGTAGCTACCTTTTGAAAGGTCTCTAGGATTTGTGGATTATTGGTGGTCGTCCGCATATCCTGCAGGATAGCCAGCGCTTGCCGATAGTCCCGATAGGATAAAAAGATCTCCCCGAGTAGGGTTTGTGCTTGGTTGTAATACTGGGAGCGGACCGGAATCATCTGCAGGTCACGCACGGCTTCCTGTGGCTGCCCCAATTCATAGGCCAGCTTGGCGTGGTTGAATAGGGCTTCCTCCTGAATCTGCGGATCGAAGTCCAGCCTTTTGGCGGAAGCCAGCGAAGTGAGGGCACTTTGCTTATTCCCTAATTTCAGATAGCAATCCGCCAGGTAGAACATGGCATTTTGACCAATCGGAGAATTTGCGGTCGTCAGTGGCTTGAGACTTTGAACCGCTTTCCGGTAATCGCCCGTTTGGTATTGCGCATAACCCAGCTGATAAAGCTCTTCTTCTCGTAGTTTGGAAGATCGATCATTGTATTCTTCCAGGTAAGGAAGTGCTTTCTCATAGTTCCCCTTTTCAAAATAGGCCTGACCTAGTAATTGATTAAGTTCTGTACGATTGCGCAGGCGGGTATCGTAAATGCGTGGCTCTATGTAGTTGATTAGCTGGTCCCACTGCCTTTGGGCAAAATAAATCTGAGCAATGTAGTAGGGGACATCCCGGCTATACTGATCGTCGTTGACCACTACGTTGAAGTTATTAACCGCCTGGGAGTAGTTACCCTCGTAGAAGTAGCACAGGCCCAGGTAATAATTCGTTTGTTCGTAATATTCGGAGTTGCGATTTCGGCTGATATCTCTAAAAAAGGATTTGGCTTTGTCGTATTCTTCCTGACGAAAATAGGCATAGCCCTGCTTAAAGCGAACTTCCGCCAGTTGTTCTTGTGAGAGTCCAGAGTTGGGGACTTTTTGGTAATAGGAGAGCGCCATATCGTACTTGCGCTGGTCGAAATAATAATTGGCAACATCAATAATGGCTTTGTCGTATTCGGGGTCTGGGCGGTTTTCTCGAATGTAATTAAGCGTGAGTTTTTCGCCTTCCGGACGTTCCAGACGCACGGCAATTTTTGCCCGTAATAGTTCTGCTTTAGAGCGCAAAAGCTGGGCTTCTTCCTCATTGATGGGTTGAAGGCTCTGTATAGCCTGGTTGAATTCTCGCTTGGCTTTCGCTAAAAGCCCCTGATCGTAAAATTCCAGGCCCCGCTTAAAGGCCAGCTCCGCATCGGTGTAGACGGTGGTTTGTTGAGCAAAAAGACCTGTCCAGATGAGAAAGGCCGATAAAAGAAGGGCGACTTTTTTTGATTTCATAAAAGTTGGTTTTAAATCTTCCCAATAATACAACAAAAACTTGCGGTGGTAAAGTTTAGGACCCTTTAAAAAACTGCAGGATGGGTCCTAATAATTGTAATAGGCCCCCAGGTTTAAATAATCTTTAACAAGATACTACTCTAGAAAACCAAAAGAAGGCTCGCGCGTTGATATTGCAGGACGAATATTAGAGATAGTCTGATGACAGTACTTGCTGGAGTTTAAATTATTTCTATTTTTGCAGCAGCAAAAAACATACAACAGAAAAAATGGCTAGAGAACTTGCATTAAGAGATGCCTTAAATGAGGCAATGTCCGAAGAGATGCGTCGCGACGAGCGCGTTTTCCTAATGGGCGAAGAAGTAGCAGAATATAACGGTGCTTATAAAGTTAGTAAAGGAATGCTGGACGAGTTCGGCCCCAAACGGGTGATTGACACGCCCATCGCCGAGCTGGGTTTTGCCGGAATTGGTGTAGGAGCGGCCATGAATGGCTTGCGTCCGATCGTAGAGTTTATGACCTGGAACTTTGCCGTACTGGCCTTCGATCAAATTGTGAACAATGCTGCTAAGACGCTGAGCCAATCGGCGGGGCAGATTTCCTGTCCGATCGTATTTCGAGGGCCTTCCGGAGCGGCAGGACAGTTAGCACAGCAGCACAGTCAGACGTTCGAAAGTTGGATGGCTAATGTGCCGGGACTGAAAGTGATCTCCTGTATTGATCCGGCGGATGCAAAAGGATTGCTCAAATCAGCCATCCGCGATGATGATCCGATTTGTATCATGGAATCAGAAATGTTTTATGGACACAAGGGGATGGTTCCAGAGGAAGAATACCTAACACCGATTGGTGTGGCGGCTATTCGAAAAGAAGGAACGGACGTGACGTTGGTCTCGTATAATAAAATGGTTCTTACTACCCTGGAAGCTGCCGAAGAATTGGAAAAAGAAGGTATTTCTGCCGAGGTGATCGATCTGCGCACTATTCGTCCGCTAGACTATAAAACCATTGTGGAGTCGGTAAAGAAAACCAATCGACTGGTGGTTATTGACGAATCCTGGCCCTTTGCGGGTGTTTCTGCCGAAGTGGCATATGAGATTCAGAAGTACGCTTTTGATTATTTAGATGCACCCGTTACCCGCGTTAACGCGGCGGATGTCTCTATGCCTTACGCACCTACTTTAGTAGATGCTTATATGCCCAACCCGGAGAAAATAATAAAGGCGGTGAAAGAAGTATCCTACGTGAAATAAGATAAATTTAATATAAAGATATTTAAGGCCATCCTGATAAATTTGGGGTGGCCTTTTTTAGTCTACGAAGCGGTTTAAACTTTTTGGTTCAAGCGGTCTTAAAAAGCTTGTAGGTTCTGGCAAAGCTCAATTTGAGATGCGTAGCCAAAGTTACGGATCGAAAATTAGCTGCCGTCCAGGTCCTATAAGACTTTAAGACTCAGCGAACTGAAAAAGTTTAAATCGCTTCTACATATTCTGCTATCAGATCAATAGGTAACGCGGGGGTACTTCTGGCTACTTCTGGTATACCCCTATAGACCTGCGGTAATAAAATGGTATCGCCCTGACTGTCGATGACGTGTCGGTCATTCCGGATTACCACCTTTGTGCCCAGCGGAGCGTGGAAGTAAATCAGCCAGGCATCGCACTCGCGGGTGCCAATACAACCATTTGAACTTTTTTTGCCCAGAGTCACCGGATTGGTAGTGGGGTGGATCAACTGCCCGTAGCGAATTCCATTGATGCTGGGCTCCAGCCAGGGGATAACGGGTAGATCAGTACGAACGCCATCATCTCTCGTTGTTTTTCGGTAGACATGGTTATTAGCCGGATTGATAAAAGCCGGGTTTTTATTGATTCTAATAATTTCTCCCACTCCGGAATGGGTGCGTAAGTCCACCTCGCGCTGAGCCATAGCCAGGTACTTTTTCCTTTCCTGACCGATCCTGACGGGAATTTTATATAGCACCGAATCGTATTGAATAATGCGTAGGGTGAATTCGGGAAGATTAATATCTAAAAGCGTATGGTTTAGTTGTTCATCAATGCGTTTTCTTTCGGCAGCATCTGGTATGCGAAGGAGGTCACTTGGTCTTAGCACAAGAAGTTCATGTTGCTTCTTGTTAATGATCCCCTTTTCTTTGAGCAGGTAATAATCGGTCTGGTAGAGTCGGTGGATCAGCCAGGGGTTCGCATGGGCGAGATGATACTCACTGAGTTTTGGGTTTATATTTTCGGCCTGATACTCCAGGACTACACTATCCATGTACGCAAAATAATCCCGCATTTTAATTGCGCTGTCAATGGGGTGGTACTTGGGTTGTACGGCCAGCGGAGGTGTAATCAATTGCTCGGAAACGATGGCTCCAGACTTCTGTTTTTGACAGCCAAATAGGGTAAGCGTTATCAGGACTAACAAATAAGAAGAGCTTTTCAAACCAGCAGTGTTTATGAAGTTGTTTAAGAATTCCTGGTGAGATGATTGGTATTGGCTTTCAATGTGTTGCCAAGGGCTCAGTGAGGAGTTTTTAAACAACTTCTATTTTAAAGATTCTAATTTTCGCTTGTTATAATAGTAGATATCGAATTGGGAGCGGGTCGCCAAATCAGAGCCTCCTTTGGCATATTCATTGGTGAATTCCTTATCCAGAATACGCGCTTTTACATTATCCGACAGTTGGACGCTGATGAAGTCAAAGATCTCTTTGCGGATATCTTCGTCGTAAATAGGAAAGGCGGTCTCCAGTCGGTGACTCAGGTTGCGAACCATCCAGTCGGCGGAGGAGAGGTAGAGTTTCCTCTTACCACTGTGATGGAAAATAAAAATCCGTGCGTGTTCCAGGAATCGATCTACGATACTAATGATTTCAATATTTTCGCTGTACCCTTTAATTCCGGGAACAATGCAGCAAATCCCCCGGACAATCATTTTTATTTTGACACCCGCATTACTGGCCTCGTATAATTTCTTGATGATATCTTGGTCCTGTATGCTATTCATCTTGAGAATGATTTCCGCTTTATTACCCACTCTTGCCTGGTCGATCTCATGGTCAATTAGGGCCATGAGGCGGGTGCGGAGGTTGAATTGCCCCACCAGCAGGTGATCGAAGGGAGCTGGGGGTACTTTAACTGTTTCCAGGAAAGAAAAGACGCGCGCCACTTCGTTATTGATTTCTTCGTGTGCGGTAAATAAACCGAAATCAGCGTATACCTTGGCGGTGCCTTCATGAAAGTTACCCGTGGAGAGGTAAGTGTATATTTTCGGCCCGGCGGGTTCCAGACGCCTGACCAGGGCGATTTTCGCGTGTACTTTTACGCCCGGAAAACTATAATTCACCTGTACACCGGCCTGATCCAATTTTTCGCCCCAGCGCAGATTAGCCTCTTCATCAAAACGTGCTTTGACTTCAATAAAAGCACTGACCTGCTTGCCGGCTTTTACCGCCCGCATTAGGGCTTCCATAATCCTCGATTGGCTGGCTACCCGGTACTGCGTGATCTTAATATGGGTAACTTTGGGATCATTAGCCGCTTCTTCGAAGAAACGGATGGCACTTCCGTAAGATTGATACGGGACGTGAATGAGGTGGTCTTTTCGGCGAATTTGCTCAAAGATATTATCACAGTTTTCCAGGGGAGGATAGGCCAGGGGGGGCAAGGGCGGATTTTTCAAATGGTCTAGTCCAAAATCCGGAAACCGGAAAAAATCAAAGTTATTGTGGTAACGGCCTTCGCGCAGAGTGTCAATTTTTTCCAGGTCAAAGGCTTCTTTGAGGAAGTCCAGCAGTTCAGAGGGCATAGATCGGTCGTAAACAAAACGGGAAGCCGGACCAATATGCCGGCGCTGTAGACTATCCTTAATCTTTTGGATCAGATCTCCCGAGAATTCGTCATCGATGTAGAGTTCTGCATCGCGGGTCAGCTTAACCGAATAAGTATCGATGATCTCGTAGCCCGGGAATAGCATAGAAACGCTGTGCCGGACCATATCGTCAATCATGATCAGGTGTTGCTGCCCGGAAGGGGAGGGGAGTTGTACAAAACGCGGAAGGTGATCGGAGGGCATCTTCACCAGGGCGTATTGTTCTTTTCCCTTAGGATCATCCTTTGGGCTGATTCTAAGGGTCAGATAAAGGGCAGCATTGTTTAGGAAAGGCCGAATCTTATCCTTGATGAGCAATACAGGTTGTACAAAGGGCATCATATTTTCCCGGAAGTAGTTTTCTACAAATGCCGTTTGTTCTTTGTTGAGATCCAGACGACGCAGCATATAGATACCGTGCTGTCGCAACTCCGGAATAATCATTTTTTCATAGATCTCACTCACGATCTCTTGCTGGAGGTTCACAATCTTCCGCAATTCGATCACCAATTGTTTAAAATCGGTATGGAGTTCTTTTTTTGTCTTCTTCCCTACGCGGAGTAGATTTCGATGGTTGGCCATACGCACCCGAAAAAATTCATCGAGATTGGAAGAGTATATAGCCAGGAATTTAATGCGCTCAAACAAAGGGACCGTATTATCCATCGCCTCCTGAAGCACACGGTAATTGAAAGATAGCCAGCTGATATCCCGGTGAATATACGGAGTGCCATCACTGAGTTGTGTGAATTCTTTAGAAGGAGTGAAATCTACTTTGAGGTTTGACATATTGCGGTATTGGCTTTATGCCAAATTTACGGAATGTTATTCAACTTTTATTACTCATCGCCCCGATTGCTTGACTGGGCTGCCGCCAAAATAATTTCAATCAGGTATTCTTCTTGATGCAATATTTTACTCAGTTATAATTTTCATCTTAATTGAACACTATTAAAAAATGTACTACCATGCTTTTCGGGGGAAAGGCCGAACAACCTGCTCCTTTCGGCCTAAAGACCGGGGAACCTCAATCCTATTATCCTTAAGTTGACTTATCCGTTCATTTAGCCTTTAACCCTAAGGTTACCCTTTTCTCAGCGTGAATACACTTATTTCGGGGCGGATACCGACCCGACCGGCAAATCCGATGAAGCCAAAGCCACGGTTAACGTACAGGTACTGATCTTGTTCCTGGTAGAGTCCGGCCCACCGGGGATAGACATATTTGATGGGGCTCCATTTGAAATTTGGTAATTCGATACCCATTTGCAAACCGTGGGTGTGACCGGCCAGGGTTAGATGAAATTTCTTGGGGAAGGGGAGTGCTTCTTCCTCCCAGTGACTGGGATCGTGGGATAATAAAATGCTGAAAGCATCGTCCGGACAGCCTTCGGTAGCTTTATTCAAATCACCGTGTTTGACAAAACGGGTACCCCAGTTCTCAACGCCGATTAAGTGGATCGAATCACTAGCTTTTTCTATTTTAACGTTACTGTTGTTGAGTAGCTGAAAGTCGGCATCCTGGTGGTGTTGGATCACCTGAGAGACTTTAGCTGACCTCCCATCCGGGGTTTTTGTATTGTCTTCGTTTCTGGGGTAATCATGATTGCCCAGGACCGCATATTTACCGAAAGGTGCCTGTAGCTCCTTCAAAAAATCTTTATAAGGGAGTACTTCTTCGGGATCATCATTTACCAGGTCTCCGGTGAATAGAATAAGATCAGCTCCCTGGGCTTGCAGTTTTTGTAAACCGGCCCGGACGGCGGATGCCTGGTCAAAGCTTCCGGCGTGGAAATCTGAGAATTGAGCAATGCGAAACCCATCAAAGGCCGCGGGCAAATCAGGGAAAGAGAGCGTTTTTTCAAACACTTTATAGTCGTACTTTCCTTTGGTGATTCCGTATAGATAAGCGGTAAATGGGATTGCCGTAATGCCCAAACCCACCGTTTTTAGCCACCTCCGCCTTCCGCTGGCGGTACTATTTTCCAGTAGCCTCGTTTTTTCGGCGATAGCCTGTACGGCCCAGGCGATATCATCAATCAAAAAGAAAACGGCCATGATCAATTCGCAAACGATGACGGAGACCATAAAGGCTGTAATGATATTCTGCCAGAGGAGCATATTCGTTTGTTCACCACTAAAAGCCAGGCGAAAGGTAATGAAACCAAGAAGCAGACTCCCAAGGGAAATAATACCGTAAGTCCAGGTGATGGCTCGGTGATCACTCGCCTGCCAAACACCGCGGATAAGATAAACTTTAAGTAATACAAGGATAAGCAAGAAAATTAGTAGTCCCCAGATTCGCATGGAATAACTTTAATGGAATTAACGCCTTATTTTAATACTTAGTTTAAGCCACTCTGTCCCGACGGTGATTTTCGTACATTTCGCTGGCGGCCTTAAGCATACCCACTATACCAATACCGAGCACAATGGCTCCAAATGATACTTCCTGCAACATGGCGTTATCTGAGATAAAGTACCCGAAAATCCCATAGGCCAAAATGATAGCTATACTTATGATGATTAAAATGATCATACGGCGACCCTTTTTGGGGTCTTCCCAAATCTTCCGGGATAATTCATTTTGCGTTCTGGTGGTATCCTGCAGGGTAGAGAAACTAATGCTCAATCCCATCCACACCAGCATTTTGTTGATATCAGTCAGTACTAGTTCAAAATTATCTTTGATCGCATCCAGCCCGCCCAGATAAGGATGGATGGCATAATATAAGGCCAATAGCATCAAAGGATATTGTAAATAACTAATCAAATGAAAAAAACGGGTAAAACTCATAGCAAAAGTATTAAAATAAACGAAGTTGCTCTGGATCGGGTTCAATTAGTTTTGGGCCTCGCGTCACCACATTGGGCAACAATTGTGCCTGGCTGTGTAAATAGCTAGCTAGCTCGGGGGCTAAAATATTATCCGGTTCGTGCGGAAAGAAATACACTTCCCGTAGCCCCTGATCTATCCATTGGCTCAGGCGGTTTAACCATTCATCGATGCGGCTGTAATCACTGGGGTGAAGGCCGTTACCCACGAAGCGGATCATCGTCGTGAGATTACTGAGCCCCATGTGCAATACATCTCTCCGGCCAGACACGTCGGTTATAACGGCGGTTTTACCGCTATCCCGAAGCACCTGCAACCAGTCTTCGGTACGTTGGGCTTCCGCAAACCAAGTCTCGTGTCGTACTTCGACGGCTAGAGGAATAGAAGGCGGCCACATATTCAAAAATTCTCGAAGTAGGGGAAGCTTTTTATAAGCGAAGTGTGGCGGCAATTGGATGAAGCAGCAACCCAGGCGATCTTCTAGCCCGCCAATTCTCTCCCAAAAGAGGCGTAACTCCTGACTGCCCATACCCAAATCGCGGCTGTGACTGATCCGTTGAGGGATTTTTGGACAATATCGAAAATCCGAAGGAGCTTCGTCGCGCCATTTGTTGATGGTGTCTGGCTCGGGGATCCGGTAGTGTGTGGTATTATGTTCAATAGTATTAAACTGACGGGTATAATGGTGCAGGTAATCCTTATTTTTAGTTCCCTTGGGGTAAACTTTACCCGTCCATTCCTTCATCGAATAGCCGGTACAGCCAATATAAAAGGGGACGGGTTGTGGTGCCTGCTGCCCGGTGTAAACCTGCTGATTAAAGGGGGCATCTGCGGGCAGTTGGAAGTCAACGGTGCTAATATCTGCGAGTTTACCGAATTTCATTTGTAGATTTTTCTTCTTTCGGCAAAAAATACAAAAAACTCCTGTCCAAGTTTTATCTTAGCCCTAAAGAAAACACAAAAAAGACTATGGCAAGACAGAAAATTGTTGCAGGAAACTGGAAAATGAACAAGAACCTGGATGAAGGTATTGCACTGGCGGAAGCCCTGGCAAAAGGGAATCTCCCCGCTGAAGTGGAAGTGATCATGTGCACGCCTTATATTCACCTGAATAGCGTAGCGAATATTACCAAAGATATTACTAACCTGAATCTGGGTGCGCAGAACTGCCACCAGGAAGAGAGTGGTGCCTACACGGGAGAAATTTCCGCCGGTATGTTGGCTTCGATTGAGGGCCTGACTTACGTGGTGCTGGGACACTCAGAGCGCAGAGCTTACTTTGGGGAAGACAACGCCCTGTTGGCGAAAAAGACCGATGCAGCCCTGGCTGCCGGGCTACGACCTATTTTTTGTTGTGGTGAACCACTGGAAGTGCGCGAAGCGGATAAGCACGTAGCGCTGGTTTCCGAGCAGCTGACGGAGGGCCTTTTTCACCTTCCAGCCGAAGATTTCTCCAAAATTGTGATCGCCTATGAACCCGTCTGGGCAATTGGTACTGGCGTTACGGCTAGTCCTCAACAAGCACAGGATATGCATAAAGAAATCCGTAATCTAATCGCCGGTAAATACGGTGCGGAAGTAGCGGATAATACGAGCATTCTGTACGGAGGATCGGTTAAGCCGAATAATGCGGAAGAACTGTTTAGCCAGCCCGACGTGGACGGTGGTTTGGTCGGTGGAGCTTCGCTTAAAGCGGATGACTTTTTGGCGATTGCCGGAAGTTATTAGGAAATTCCTAGACAAGCAGAGGGGGATTGGTTCTAGAAAACTAATTTTGCCATTGTCCCAAAGGGATACCTGTGTGCCGTTAGGCACAGGACGTGGGTAGAATCCAATCATCTCTGCTTACCGCAACAATTCCCGTGAAATCACCAGCTTCTGGATCTCACTGGTCCCTTCTCCAATGGTACACAATTTGGCATCGCGGTAGAATTTTTCTACCGGGAATTCTTTGATGTACCCATAGCCTCCGTGGATTTGGATGGCATCGGTAGCCACCTCGACGGCTGTTTCGGAAGCAAAATACTTAGCCATCGCGGAACTCTTGGTTACTTTTTGGCCGGCATCTTTCTGGTCGCCCGCTTTGCGGGTCAGTAATTCTGCGGCCTCGATCTTGGTGGCCATGTCGGCCAGTTTGAAACCAATGGCCTGAAACTTAGCGATGGGCTTCCCGAATTGCTCTCTTTCTTTAGCATATTTGACCGAAGCTTCGTAAGCGCCTTTAGCGATACCCAGAGAAAGAGCAGCAATGGAAATACGTCCGCCATCCAGAATTTTCATGGATTGAATAAAGCCTTCTCCGACTTCACCCAATATCTGGTTTTTAGGCACCCGACAATTGTCAAAGACCATTTCTGCCGTTTCGGAAGCGCGCATCCCCAGTTTGTTTTCTTTTTTCCCGCCGCTAAAGCCTGGCGTACCACGTTCGACTACGAAGGCGGTCATGCCGTGGTTATCCAGTAGCTCCCCGGTGCGGGCTACTACGACGGCCACATCGCCACTTAGGCCGTGGGTGATGAAGTTCTTGGTTCCGTTGAGGATGTAGTGATCGCCGTCCTCTTCCCCTACACATTTCATACGTTTGGCATCCGAGCCCGTATTGGGTTCGGTAAGGCCCCAGGCTCCAATCCATTCACCAGCGGCCAGTTTGGGGAGGTAGCGTTGCTTTTGCTCTTCGTTGCCAAAGAGTAAAATATGGTTGGTACACAAGGAGTTATGAGCAGCCAGAGAAAGCCCAATGCCACCACAAATTTTAGCGGTTTCTTCAATGATCGTGATATATTCTTTATAGCCAAGGCCGGATCCACCGTACATTTCGGGCACCAGTACGCCCAGAAAGCCATACTGGCCCATTTTCTGAAGCACGTCTTTAGGAAAATGCTGTGTTTCGTCCCATTCTAAAACGTGGGGGAGTATAAAGTTTTTGGCAAAATCCCGGGCACTTTCCTGCACAAGTTTTAAGCTATCAATGGTATTAATATCCATGGTTATTCTTTTGGTTAGGTAGCTGTATTATCTGAAGTTGTTTAAGAATTCCTGGTGAGCTGATTGGTAACGGCTTGGGAGTCAAGACAAAGCTACTTTTTTCTCGTAGCCATCCGCCTCAGGCGGACGAAGGGAAAAAAGGGCTGCCGTATTGGCTTTCAATGTGTTGCCAAGGGCTCAGTGAGGCGTTTTTAAACAACTTCTCTATTAGATAAACGTTAGATACACTGTACTTCGTCTATCAATAACCTAACCAATAAAGCTAATTGAAGGTTTAGGAATTGATCGAAAGTCGCATTATTGTCGGGTATTAAGCTGAGAAGAAGCCGCCGCCTGGTCAAAATCTAATAGTCGACGCATTTTATGGTAAATAGCGGTGTTTTCGTAGATGCCCTTAAAGTTTTCGGCACCGGGACCGTAAGCGAAAACGGGTACTAAAGCGGCTGTATGGCCATTGGTGGTAAAGGCGGTCTGGATTTCACCTTTTTTCGAGCCTTGATTGATCGAAAAGCCACCCGTTTCGTGGTCGGCCGTAACGATGACCAGGGTGTTACCGTCTGCTTTCGCAAAATCCAGTGCTTGTCCAACGGCGCGGTCGAAATCTAGCGTTTCTTCTATCATGAGTTGCCCCTCATTACCGTGCCCGGCCCAATCAATTTGAGAACCTTCCACCATTAAAAAAAAACCATTATTGTCATTGGCAGCGCGCAAAAAACGAGGTGCTATTTTCGTGGCAAAGGGTAAATAATTGCGACCGGCAGAAACCGGGACCGGATGGCGATCAGCGGTGAAATAGATGATTTTTCGGTTACTTCTAAAATCAATCTTTTCCAGGGGAATTTCCGTGTAGTTGCTTACGGTATACCCCTTATCCTCGAGCTCTTTGTAGAGGTTCCGATCGTCAGAATCCCGGCGATTAAAATATTTCATTCCACCGCCGATAATGAAATCCACATCCACATTGAGCAGGTCGGCAGCGATTTGTTCATGAAAGGTACGAATGGGCTGGTGCCCATAAAAGGCAGCGGGAGTGGCGTGTACGATAAAAGCAGTGGCGATTAGCCCCGTGGTTAGTCCTCTGATTTCGGCTTCTTCTAATATACTTTGCTGAGGAATAGTGTCAACGTTAACCCCGATTGCACCATTGTAAGTTTTTATACCGCAGGCGAAAGCGGTGGCACCCGCTGCCGAATCGGTGATTAATTCCCCGGCGGCGTAGGACTTGTGAAAGCCAATGTGCCGAAACCGCTCAAAGTTGGTCGGTCTTTTATTTTCGTAAATGGCAGCACTGATTTGGGTTAGCCCCATACCATCGCCAATCATCAGAATGATGTTTTTAGGTTTATCCGATGCATTTGGATGAGTGGCTACAAAGGGTTCGTTTTTCGTTGAGCTACAAGCAGTTGTAAACAAAAAAGTGCCAAGGAGCAGTAGGGGAAGTGGAGTCGCGAAAAAAAGTGATATTTTTTTTTGAATCATTCTTAATGCTTAAAACTGCTTTGAGGAAAAAAGTTAAAATGGGATAGTGTTTAACACTTCCCTACGGAATAAAATTTTGTTTGAAAAACTATTTTTAAGGGCTGGTGGAATTTTATTTTGCCTGGCCGTATATTTGTGGCGCATTAAAAGTAAAAGTACGCATAATTTAGCATAGATAAAATCACAAGACTTTGTTAAAGCTGTTCTTGCTTGCAACGATTAGCAAAATGTGAGGTCTCTACTCTAAGAGAGTACAGGCTATAGAATAGCTAAACCAAAGTTTAAAACAAACAACCCATGTATCCAAACGTTCTAAAAATAAAAAATTCCATGAAAATATATACCAAATTACATAACTGGTTGGCAGTTGTTCTTTTATCGGTTCTCATCGTATTACCAACTACTGCTCAAAATTCCCTGTTTAATCTTCTTCAATCCGTAGAAAAACTGGAGCTTAAGATCATTACCGATCTTGACAAAATTACCGGTGATCGTAACACCAACGAAGAGTTCCCCGCTACCTTTGAAATATACAATAAAAAAGACCTGGTTTCTTCCTGGGATATCAAGCTGAAGCAAAGAGGACGTTATCGTCGTAAGGTTTGTGGTTTCCCCCCTATCAAACTCGATTTTGATAAAGACCAACTGGAAGACAGAGGGCTGGCTGATTTTGACAAGTTTAAGCTAGTTACCCACTGTATTGATGATAAGGTAATTGGTAACGAAAACGTGACCAAGGAGCATCTGGTATACGAGCTTTATAATTTGATTAGCCCATACAGTTATCGCACCATTTTGACGAAAGTCACCTATCAGGACAGGGATGATAAGCGTCGTAAAGTAGAACGCTATGCCCTATTATTGGAACCAACCAGTGAATTGGAATACCGGATCAATGCTGAGGAAATGGAGGGTTTTGTGAATCCCCCCATTGAAGAGACCAATGCAGTGGTAGAAAACCAGGTGAGCCTTTTCGAATATATGATTGGCAACGAAGACTGGGGAATCCCCATGATGCGCAATTTAAAGGCTTTCCGTTCTAAGGAAGATGGAAAATACATATTGGTACCTTACGATTTTGACTTTTCTGGTATTATCAACACTTCATATGCCGTTCCTAACAGCGAAGTGGGTCTGGCAAGTGTCGAAGAACGAGCTTTTATGGGTAATCCAACGACTAACGATGTATTTCAGGCCAATAAAAACCTGTTCATCGCTAAAAAAGAAGCGTTGTTAAAGCGATTGGATGATCAAAAAAAATTAACAGCTTCCCAGCGGTTTTACATGAAAAAGTATGTAGAGTCGTTTTATCCGGCTTTAGAGGCACTTGATATCCCTATTCTTGGAGAGGAAGTCAATGAGAACCAGTTCAATGAGCTGCGTCCTGAAAATAAGAAATAGTAGGCCTTGTAGTACTACGACGAATATTTTTCTTTCCACCACTTTGTTATGCGTTCTAATATCTTGAGCTCACTCAGATTCTTTTGTGGTTGATAAAAAGCTTTTCCTTTGATCTCCTTTGGTAAAAACTCCTGGTCCACAAAATTGCCTGGAAAATCGTGAGCGTATTTGTACCCGTCTCCATAATTGAGGTTTTTCATTAACTGGGTGGGCGCATTACGCAAAGGTAAAGGCACTGACAGGTTTCCGGTCTTGCGCACCGTTTGTTGCGCCTCGTTAATGGCCAGGTAAGCGGCATTACTTTTTGGGCTGGTCGCCAGATAAATAACTGCCTGGGATAATATGATTCTGGCTTCGGGAAAGCCGACCGCCTGCACCGCTTGAAAAGCAGTAGTGGCCATAAGTAGCGCATTGGGATTTGCCAGGCCGATATCTTCGGAGGCTGAAATCATCAGTCGCCGGGCGATAAACTTTACTTCTTCTCCTCCTTCAATCATTCGGGCCAACCAGTATACTGCTGCATTTGGATCAGAACCGCGGATAGACTTAATCATTGCCGATGCGATATCGTAGTGCTGATCGCCACTTTTGTCGTACCGGCCAATATTTTGTTGGATAAGTTGCGTGACCAGCTCATTCGTAATACGCACTTCCTGGCCTTCCCGAATGGTACCCGCTACTAATTCGAGAATATTGTACAATTTGCGGGCATCTCCACCCGAAAAAGTAAGTAGGGCTTCGTTTTCTTCCAGATGGATATTTTTCTTTTTGAGGTATTCGTCTTCCTGAATGGCTTTTTCCACCAGATAGATTAGGTCTTCTTTACGAAGGGGTTCGAGAATGTAGACCTGGGCCCGCGAGAGTAGGGCAGCGTTGACCTCGAAGGAAGGATTTTCGGTAGTGGCGCCAATTAGGCTTACCGTTCCCTTCTCAACGGCGCCCAGCAGGGCATCTTGTTGCGACTTGCTAAAGCGGTGGATCTCATCAATGAATAAGATGGGACCGCCCTGATCGAAGAAGCGCTGCCGTTCTGCTTTATGGATGGCTTCCCGAATATCTTTAACGCCTGCGTTAATGGCACTGAGTTGTATAAATGGCCTTTTAAGGGTCTGGGCAACAATCAGCGCCAGGGTGGTTTTACCCACGCCCGGAGGCCCCCATAAAATGAAAGAGGGTAATTGACCGCTCTCGATTACCTGCCGTAGTACTCCTTTTTCTCCTAGCAGATGAGATTGGCCGATATAGTCATCTATTGTTTGGGGACGCATCCTTTCTGCGAGTGGTTGCATTTTCCGTTTTCTTTTATTTTAGTACCATAAAATATATGGATTACACCGTAACCTTTTATTTTAGACTTCGTAAATGAGGTGTATACTCCCCAAGATAAGTTTTTGAGGCGAAAACCTACTCCTCATTGTCTGATTAAAGCATTTTCTAGTGGCTCGGGGACTTAGTTCCTGAGTACTAGCTTCATAACAAAATATTCATAGCCTGTAATTATGACAATGCTTGTACCCAAAATTCAAACCCTGGCTGGTCAGCCTTACCAAAGTCTAAATACTTTTTTTCAAAGTATTGGACCATCTGCTTATTATTTTTCGGTTGATAATAGCGTAGGGGGACAGTTCGTATCGCCTCAGGGGTTTATTTATGAGATACCTGCTTTTGCTTTTGTAGATAGTTGGAATCAACCGGTCTCCGGTGAGGTACAGCTTCGCGTTTTAGAGATAAGTAATAAACGTTCTCTTTTTTATGCCGGATACTCCTCCTTGTCGAATTGTAGCCTGTTGGATATGAAGTACTGCCTTGAGCTCGAAATTGTCCAGGAACCCAGATCTGGTATACGTCTTGGACGATTTATACGGCTTGTATTACCTTCCGGTAAAAACGGACGCTGGTCTGATTGTATGGTCTATCAAAAGCAAACGGCGAAGGTTCATTTACTCCAGGGGGATATCCGAAACATCTGGGCACCCTCTGCTATTCCGCTGCTTTTGCAAAAAAATGGAATGGGCAAGGAACCTGGGTTTTACACGGCCTACACGGGAGCCTTTATGATTGGTAAAGAGATCAATAAAAGCAAAAAGGCCAAAAAAAGGGCAATGATCAGTGTTGTACCCGACCAGAGTGGTCCTTCGCTTTCACATATTCAGGCCTATTTAGTTTTTCACGAAAGTGATACGATTGTCCAATTGGAAGAACAGAGGGGCAGTTTTTCGGCCTTTCATTTACCGAAAGGGAAAAAAGCAAGCCTCTTGTTGATTGGCCTGGAAAAGGGCACCTTCTATTTTTATCGTTCCTTTCTGGGGTCACTTTCGAATCAACGCATAGAGTGCTGTCTGCAGCCCATTAACCATCATCAACTGCAGGCAGAACTCCAGCGAATGATCTTTTAATAGCCTAAAGCCGTATCGTCGGGGTTACGCGGATCGGCAGCTCCGTGTAATTGACCGTTTTCCAGGCGCTTTACCGCTTTTATGACGGCCATACGATTCACTTCTCTCAATGCATGCCCCAGGGCTTTCAGCGCCTCTTGCGTCTCCTGATCAAAGCCATCCCGCTCCAGGGTCAGCATATCCGGTAGCCACTGATGGTGGAAACGGCTAGCTTCCACTGCTTCGTCTAGGGGCATGTCAAAGGCTATGGTATTCATAATCACCTGGAATACCGCTGTGATGATGGTCGACCCGCCGGGCGCGCCTAACACCAAGAACAACTCGCCGTCTTTCTCTACGATAGTTGGCGTCATGGAACTCAGCATTCTCTTTCCTCCCTGAATGGCATTAGCTTCGGCACCGATCAGCCCAAACTGATTGGGCACTCCGGGCTTGGAGCTAAAATCATCCATTTCGTTATTCAGGAAAAATCCACCACCGTGCACCAGTACTTTGGAGCCAAAATTGGAATTTATCGTAGTGGTTACCGAGACCGCATTTCCTTCCACATCCACAATGGAAGTATGAGTGGTTTCAAAGCTTTCTTTTAATAGTTTGAAACTCCCCGCCTTGGTAGAGTCACTAATACTGACCGTATCCGGGGAATAATCCGCCATACGTCTGGCTAAATATACGCTATCGGTTAAGGAATCGATGGGCACTGGGTAGAAGTCCATGTCTCCCATATATTCAGCCCGGTCGGCGTAGACGCGACGTTCCGCTTCTGCCATCAGGTGTATCGACTCGGGACTGTGGAATCCATACTCAGAGAGGGGATAGGGCTCCATCATTTCCATGAGTTGTAACAAGGCAACCCCACCAGAAGAGGAAGGGGGCATCGAAATCACCCGATAATTTTTATAATGGCCGGTGAGAGGTGTTCGCCAGGTTGCTTTGTAGTTGGCCAGGTCTTCTTTTGTAATGATGCCATTCCCCATTTTCATCTCGGCTGTGATGTAGTCGGCTGTTTTTCCTCCATAAAAACCCGCTCGGCCTTTCTTTTTAATACGTCTCAGCGTTTTAGCAAGATTTTCCTGAATCAGGATATCTCCTTCTTGCCACCTCTCTTTGATAAACGGACTGTCATCCTTATTATATTTTGCAAAATCCTCCATGTAGCGATTAAGGCGATCGGCTTCGGTTTGCGTAATGGCAAAACCATTACGCGCCAGATCAATCGCCGGTTGGATAAGCTTTGCGAAATCCAACTGTCCGTAGCGTTGGTGGGCCCGAATAAGACCATCGACCGTGCCGGGTACACCGGAGGCCAGGTGCCCTTTGGTACTTAGGCCATCAATAATGTTTCCCAGACTATCCAGATACATATCCCGAAATGCCGTAGCCGGTGCTTTTTCTCGGTAATCGAGGGCGGCAATCGCTCCATCCGCTTCCCTTAAGACCATAAAACCACCCCCGCCAATATTTCCGGCTCTGGGGAAGACCACCGCCATGGCAAAGTGTACTGCGACGGTAGCATCTATAGCATTGCCTCCCTGTTTTAGAATATCCACCCCTACCTGAGAGGAAAGGGGGTGGGGGCTGACCACCATAGCATTATCTTCTATGGCGCTTTTGGGAGAAGCATACTCCGCTGGTGCAATGGGAATTTGTCGGCAACTTATGAATCCCAAAAATACAATAAAGGTGATAATTAAGTGAACGTTTCTCATTTTGGTACGATGCTTGTATGTGTAATGATAAGGAATTGATGGAGGGCAACCAAAAGGGAGTAGAATGAAGATCATTTACTATTATTTTGCGCAACTCCTTTGCCCTCTTTCCTTTTCCTTTAAAAATGATTTATTGTTAACTTATCGGGGTTTCCTAATCTTCCTGAAGAGCTAAATCGGCTTTAAGTAATTGTGCAGGGCTAATTTGGAAAGCTTTATCCAGCCCATAATGTTCCAGCCGGTTGTGGTAGAAATACAATAATTGGAAACTATCACTCAGGATTTTTCCTTTTTTTAGGCGTAAGGGTTTTACGACGTGAAAGGCTCCCAACTGCTTAATACCGTCTCGAATGATGGTGTCGGTTTCTTCTTGCTCCAGTATTTTAGATAGTTTAATTTCTCCTTCGCTGGTCATTTCTCGCAGACGCTCCAGTATTTGCCCGGTAACGCAATGCAGATTTGTTTCTGAAAAGCGATAATCCTCTTCCGGTAGCCGTAGAATACCGTAGAGATCCAGGCGTGGGTTTTCTTTTTTTAAAAGATTAAAGGCAGCAAAAGCAACCAAATGACTACTCAGGACAATATTATCTTTGAAATACCGGTCGACAATGGCATTACCCAATTCGGTGGTATACTGCTGTTCCCGCTGTCGGTTTTTATTGACCTTACCATTCAGCTTGAAGTAATCAGCGATATCTAATTGATTACCGTATTTATCGAAACTATCGCCATTAATATCCACCGGGTTGCCCATGACATCCATGGGTTGACCAATTGACAGGGTGATTTCTGTACCTTCGGCCAGGATTTTCCAGATAAACTGAAGCACTTTAAAGGGTTTATAGGAATTGTCTTTTTCTTCAATGTAACGTTCTTTTCCACTTTTTTTAAGATGCTGGTTAATCAATTGAGCCCCTTCCAGTACAAAGGGATAGCTCAGAATAAGTGGGAAAATGAATACTTTTTTGTCACTGCCAGATTGCAAAAGGTTTCGCTGGGCTTCGATAGTGGTACCGACCAGACCTAATTTCACTTTGTCTTCCAAAGCACCGGAGCGCGAACGCGTTCCGCCGGGAAAAAATATGCTGTTCACCCCCCGCTCAATGAGTAGGCGGGAGTTAATTTTCAATACTTTTAAGTAAATCGGGTTTTTCTTACGCCGATCAACCCGGTAGGCACCAATGCGGTTCATGAAATAAGCCGCATAGCCGGAATTGTAGAGGTTCAGTCCCGCGCCGTAGGAAAAAGAGGGAATACCGACTACGGCATCCAATGCGTATCCAATCATTATCGAATCGAGATTGGAATGGTGGGTGGGGACCACCACAATACTTCCCTTCTTAAATAATTCGCGTAACTTCTCCACTTCTCCATAGACATTTATTTTTTCGTATAAACGTCTGCGGGCGCCGCCGTAGCGAAAAAAACCGCGTTGTTTAGCCTGGAAAAGGCGGTTGAAAAAAAAGGTGAGAAAACGCCGGGCAAATAAAAAGGTAGAGATGCGAAAAGTACCCACAATCTCCTCCGAGTATCGGTGTATAATCTGGCGAAGTAGTTCTTCATTATTCTTGGCTGCTTTCTCCCTGGGTTGATCCAGGGAATCTTTTACCAGACTTTTTTTGATGCGGCGCCAAAATTGTTTTTCGTTGGGGGGGTCTACTTTCCAGGGCTCTTCCTTGATTCGAATCCGCTCGAGGTACATCGTCTCAGAGATGATTTCGCTGACTTTATCGGTCGGGTTTTCAAGGATTTCTTCCAGCGTATTCTCCTCCAAATCTTCAATGAACTGACGGCGATCTTCACTCAAATTATACACGGGCCAGTCCGAAAGATCGGGCATGACGTGTGGATGAACCGTCTCTATATTGTATTTACTCATGTTTTCAGACGATTAGATTTAGATTAGATGTAAGGTAAATAATCTTCTCTTAGTGACTCTATATATTCCAGCATTTCACTACGACCTTCTCCCGTATGGCTGGAGGTGATAAATTGCCGGGGCAACTCTTCCCAGCTTTCCAACATGGTTTGTCGGAATAATTGGATGTTTTCTTCCTGTTCGGCGGGTTTTAGTCTATCTACTTTCGTGAAAACCAGCAGGAAGGGTAAACGCATTTCGCCCATCCAGTTGATAAAATCCAGGTCGTTCTCCTGAGGAGTGACATTGGCATCAATCAATATAAAGGTGCAGACCAGGTTGGATCGTTTTACGAGGTAATCCTGAAGCATTTTACGCCATTTGGCCCGGGTAGTTTTAGCCCGTTTGGCATAGCCATAACCGGGAAGATCCACCAAATGCCATTGCTGATTAACGAGGTAATAGTTAATCATCTGTGTTTTACCTGGTTTCTTTGAGGTGTGGGCAATCTCTTTTCGATTGGTCAACATATTAATGAGGGAAGACTTACCGACGTTGGAGCGGCCAATAAAGGCAAACTCAGGTCGGGTATCTTCTGGACATTTATTGACGTTGGGGAAGCTTCCACGAAATTCGGCCTGCTGTATTTCCATATTATCTATCTACAGTGATCTATTTAATTACTCAAGCGTTAATGAGGCACTCTATATTAAATTTTCCTACGGATTGGTGGTTTTGCCCCGAAAAGTGCATCTTTAATATAAGAAGTTCACAATCGAAAGTCTGTAACTAGTTTTTCAGATTGGCTACAAAAACACCCAATCCAAAGTTCAAAAACATAAAGAAATGAAAAAAAATCTAATTCTAACGCTCTTTTTTGCCCTAAGTACTACATTCCTGGGGGCTCAGATCCGTTTTGGCTTTAAAGCAGGACTCAGCTCTACGGATCTGGATGTCAGTCAATTGATGATTGATGAACCCGGCTTGTCCAATCGCTTAACCCTCGCGCTGGAGGATGCTAATTACGGCATACAAATTGGTGCTTTGGCACGTATCTACCTGGGACGCAGCTTTATCCTCCAGCCCGAAGTGCTATTTAATTCCAATACCGTTGAATTTGGAGTAGACGATCTGGATGACCCCAGCGTAAGCCGACGGGTATTCGAAGAGAGCTATCAGTACGTCGACATTCCTCTGATGTTAAATTGGGAATTGGCTTTTCTGCGTTTTCAGGCGGGGCCGGTGGGGCACGTTTTTCTGAATAGTTCTTCGGACCTGTATGATTTTCAGGATTACGATCAGAATTTTAACGATTTGACCATTGGATACCTGTACGGGGTAGGTATTGATCTTTGGAGTATAACGATCGATCTGCGGCGGGAAGGTAATTTTACTAAGTTTGGTAGCCATATTCGTTTTGGAGATACCCGTTTTCAATTTGATGAGGCTCCCTCTCGCTGGCTATTAACGGTAGGGTATGTGTTTGGGGATCGTCCAAGATAATCCTTTATTCCGGCCGTTATCCAAAAGCGTTACGATAAACTCAAAAAGGGTTTTGAGAAAGGGAGTACCAGCTCCACGGCTTACTTTGATCAACTAAATGAGCTCTGCGGTAATATTAGGTTTGGAAAGTTTTATGCTGGCGGGCCGAGCCCTCGTTGAAGGATAAAGAAGACAAAAAGTAAAAATCAATAGGCTGTACTTCTAAAGTGTGGCCTTTTTTTTATTTTACCGTATACCAAATATTCCGACATGTTTTCAGCACAAACCTACATAGACCGCAGAGCAGGCTTAATATCCAGGATGAAATCCGGACTCGTTCTTTTAACCGGAAATGGGCTTAGCCCGATGAACTACACGGATAACACCTACCGCTTCCGGCAGGATAGTAATTTCCTGTACTACATGGGCATTAACCAACCCGGAATGATGGCCCTGATCGACTGTGATGAGGGAGAGTCCATCTTACTGGGCAAAGAACCTACTATCGACGATTTTATCTGGACCGGACCCCTCGATTCCCTTTCTACGCTGGGCGAAAGAATAGGAGTAGAGAAGGTGGTGGCTATCCATCAAATCCACCCTATGCTCAGTAAAGCATTGGAAGCGGGCCGAGAAATTCATTATTTACCCCCTTATCGCGCAGATAATGTAATTAAGATACACCGCTGGCTGGGTATTTCTCTGGACGATGCCAAAGAGGGCTATTCTATTCCGCTGATCAGAGCAGTGGTTGCTCAGCGAGAGATAAAGTCAGAAGAAGAAATCGTCGCTATGGAGAAAGCCCTGGAGGTTACGGCGGAGATGCATCTGACGGCCATGCGTACGGCTAAACCCGGAATGACGGAAGCAGAAGTTACCGGAAAGGTACACGGAGTAGCGGTCGGTCACGGTGGTGGCCTGGCTTATCCCATTATTCTTACCGTAGACGGACATAACCTCCATAATCATCGACATCATAATGTACTGAGAGAAGGACAGATGCTTTTGGGGGATTTTGGTGCAGAAACCGACGAGGTGTACAGTGGAGATATCACCCGAACTTTTCCGGTAGCTAAGAAATTCACAACGCAGCAGAAAGAGATCTACGACATTGTATTGCAAGCGCAACTGGATGCCATCGAAGCTTCGGTACCTGGTACTACCTTTAAATCTATCCATATACTGGCCGCTACCATCATGGCGAAAGGCCTAAAAGAACTGGGGATTATGAAAGGAGATTTAAGTATGGCGGTCGAAGAAGGGGCACATGCCCTGTTTTTTCCCCACGGGCTGGGACATTCCATTGGTATTGATGTCCACGATATGGAAGATCTTGGGGAGGCCTACGTAGGCTATGATAAGGATACGATACGCAGTAAGCAATTCGGGCTGCGTTCTTTGCGCTTTGGTAAGGCGCTGAAGCCAGGGCACGTGATGACGGTAGAACCTGGTCTGTATTTTATACCTGAGCTAATTGATCTTTGGAAATCGGAGGGGAAATTTACGGATTATATCAACTACGATGCTTTGGAGGCTTACCGGGGTTTCGGCGGCGTCCGAATTGAGGATGATATACTGATCACCAAGTCAGGGAACCGTTTAGTCGGGCCGACTATTCCCAAGGAGATAGAGGAGCTGGAAGCTATTCGGGGCGAAGCTTATTAGCCCTGTTGAGCACCGTTTTCTCTAAAATACCTACCAGAATATTAATAATTCCCTAAAGCCGCCTGGTAAAGAAAGAAAGTAGGACTGATTTTCGTTTCAGAAAAAAAGAACCATCATGAAACGCACACTCCTGTTTTTTTTGCTTCTGGCTTTAGGGAGCCAACTAATAGCGCAGCCACAGACAAAATCTATTTTAGGTATAAGCGATCTGGATATGATCGAACGACTGATGCCACTCGTACCCGAGGTCAGTGTATTCGAAAGTAGTAATGTAGAGGAACAGAATATAAAGTCTTATCTGATGCCGGTACGCAGGGTAGAGAAGAATGGCTCGGAGGAAAGTTATCTGTTGGCCAGCTGTCTGGAGTATTACGTTAACCTCAATAAGAACTATAAGGTTAATTTGAGTCCGGACTACATCTCGCTAAACCTTCGTAATCAAGGAAAAAAAGTAGATTTTAAGACGGCTTTTCAGCAAATGGCAGAGACGGGTACCGTAAGTGCGGCCATTATGCCATACGGTTCTTCCCAGCTCACCGCTGCGGTATACGCTACCCAGAAGTTTAACATCCTGAATTACCTGATCATTTACCGGGATATGACCCGCGAGCGGCAGAAAATTTTCGAACTGAAAAAAGCGCTGATTCGTGGTAATCCGGTGATCGTAGAACTTTTGGCGGAAGCCAGCTTACCCAGTGCCATTGGTAAAACAGAGGTTCGGCTATCCAATAAAGGACAGGAAGTATACGCCCTGATGGTGGTAGGCTTTAATGAAGAACGAAATGCTTTCGAAGTGATGAGTCCCTGGGGAAGTCAATGGGGGAAAGCGGGATATCTGTGGATCAGCTATGATGATCTGAGTCGTCAGTCCACCGCGGCTTACGTGATGGTACCAAATGTGCAATGGTAAGATTTATTTATTGAATTATTGATTTATGAATTGGTGGTTTATATTTACTTGAGTTTTCCTAATCACCACCATATGAAGCGCATTGGCCTATTATCAGATACCCACGGTTACCTCGACCCCAAAGTGTTCCATTACTTTGAAGACTGCGATGAAATCTGGCACGCAGGTGATATTGGTACGCTAGAGGTACTGGAAGAATTGGAAGCATTTAAACCAACCAGAGCCGTTTACGGAAATATTGACGGAGCTGAAATTCGGGCGGCCACTGAGGAAGATTTGATTTGGGACTGCGAAGGGATGCAGGTACTCATGACCCATATTGGGGGCTATCCGGGAAGATATAATTCCCGCGTGCGCGATTTACTGGAAAAGCACCAACCAGATCTATACATTTGTGGCCATTCCCATATCCTTAAAGTTATACCGGACAAAAAACGAGGTTTGTTGCATATCAATCCCGGTGCAGCGGGAAAGCACGGATTTCATAAGGTGAAAACAATCGTTCGTTTTTCGATTAACGACGGTGAAATACAGGATGCCGAAGTGATCGAACTGGGAAAACGGGGACAATTAGATTAACCGCGCTCCATTTTTTTCATCAGTTGTTGACCAATAACCTGCCTATCCAGGATCTCTTGTAAAATATTATCAGAGTTATACTCATCCCCCATCAGATGCTGGAGCGTCACATTTTCCAGAACCTTATCGACCGCCATCTGAATGATCCGCCACAGCGATCGAGTAGAGCAGTCTACAGAATTGGTGCACATGCGCTGGGAGCCACTGTGGTTAGCACAAAAGGCATCATCAAAGAGGCGTCCGTCGAGGGCACTCAGTAATTCCATCATCGGAATATCTGCTGGCTTTTTATGCAGTACATAGCCGCCCTTGCGCCCGGGGGTACTTTGAATAAAACCCTGCATACGCAGGATACGGGTGATTTTGGCGACGTAGGAGACCGAAAGTCCTTCTTCCTCGCTCAATTGATTAATACTCAATCCTTCCTTATCTTTATTGCGGGCAATACGCAATAGAATGCGTAGCCCGTGTTCTTCTTTGGCAGAAATTTTCATAGTTGTTGTTGATTAGAACATGTCCAGGGCAAATCTCGCTTCTTCACTCATCATTTCCTTGGTCCACTGTGGGTCAAAGACGACCTGTAGGTCTACGTCGATCACTTCCTCAACCATCATGATTTTCTCCTGTACTTCCATGGGTAGCGAATCGGCTACCGGGCACATGGGTGTCGTCAGGGTCATCACCAGATTCACCTGGCCATTATCTTTAATGTTTACTTCGTAGATTAATCCAAGCTCGTAAATATCTACGGGGATCTCAGGATCGTATACCGTCTTTATTTGCTCGATTATCTTTTCTTTTACTGTTGTTTTGTCCATCGCTTTAGCTTTTAGCGGCAAATGCCAATCCATAGAGTTTCATTTGCTTTACCATACTACGCAATCCATTTGATCGGGTAGGGGATAGGTGCTCTTGCAAACCTATTTTATCAATAAAGTATAGATTTGCCTGGGCAATTTCTTTAGGGGCCTGTCCGGAAAGGGTACGGACCAAAAGGGCAATGAGTCCTTTGGTAATGACGGCGTCACTATCTGCCGTGAATTCAATTTGTCCTTCTTTCTCAGCGGCTTCTAACCAAACCTGGCTCTGACAACCTCTGATGAGATGATCCTCATCTTTCAGACTGGGATCAATCAGGGGTAGTTTTTTACCCAGGTCGATGATGTATTCGTATTTTTCCATCCAGTCATCGCCAAAGAACGTAAATTCATCAACGATCTCCTGCTGGATTTCTTCTATTGTTTTTTTAGCCATAATAATTCGCTTAGCGTAGCATCTTTGCTGCGCGTTTTACGCCCTCCACCAATCGATTAACGTCTTCTTTATTGTTATAAAAAGAGAAGGATGCCCGAATCGTTCCGGGAATACCGTAGCGATCCATTAGCGGTTGGGTACAGTGGTGTCCCGTTCGAACGGCAATACCTAATTTGTCGAGAATGGTACCTACGTCGTAGGGATGCGTGCCTTCCAGTAAAAAGGAAATAACACTGGCTTTCTGATCCGCTTCTCCAATGATACGAATACCGTCGATTTGTTTAAGCTTGTCGGTAGCGTATTCCAGCAATTCTTGCTCGTACTGCCCAATCGCTTCGTGACCAATTTGCTCCACGTATTCAATCGCTGCGCCTAGCCCCACGGAACCTGAGATATCCGGCGTTCCCGCTTCGAATTTATGAGGCAAATGATTGAAAGTGGTCTTCTCAAAGGTGACCCGCTCGATCATTTCTCCTCCTCCCTGGTAGGGAGGCATGGCATTCAGTAATGCTTCCTTGCCATAAAGGATACCAATACCGGTCGGACCAAAGAGCTTATGTGCAGAAAAAACGTAGAAATCGGCATCTAAGGCTTGTACATCTACTTTCATGTGTGGGATAGCCTGTGCGCCATCGATCAGCACCGGTACATCCAGGGCATGTGCCTTTTCAATGATTTCTTCCACGGGATTGATGGTTCCCAGACTATTAGAAACGTGTACGACCGCTACGATTTTAGTTTTTTCCGTCAGTAGCCGATCGAATTCTTCCATGATCAACTCTCCTTTGTCGTTAATAGGGATCACCTTTAATACCGCTCCCGTCCGCTCGGCAATCATTTGCCAGGGCACAATATTAGAATGGTGTTCCATTGCTGAAATCAGGATTTCATCGCCTTCTTTCAGGAACTTACCACCGTAGGAGCTAGCCACTAGGTTGATACCTTCCGTAGTTCCGCGTACCAAAATGATTTCGTGTTCGTGCTCTGCATTCAGAAGTCGCTGTACAGCCCGGCGTCCGGCTTCGTAAGCATCGGTTGCCTGCTGGCTCAACTGGTAAACCCCACGGTGTACATTGGCATTTTGCTCTTCGTAATACTTTTCGAGGGCATCCAATACTACTCTCGGTTTTTGGCTGGAAGCAGCGCTATCCAGAAATACCAGGGGCTGTCCGTTCATGGAACCTTGTAAAAGGGGAAAATCGGCCCGGAGGGCAGCAAAATCTACTTTTGCTGCCGTGACCGGTGTATTTGTTATTGTTTTGCTCACTATTGTCTATTTTCCAAATTTGTGATAGAGCATGGCTTCCGCTCTTTGCTGTATCGCCTCATTATTGATCTGCTCTAATACTTCAATCAAAAAGGCGTGTTGTAACGCTTCCCGCGCCATCTTTTCAGACATACCCCGCGACTTGAGATAAAACATGGAAGCCTGATCCAGCTGTCCGATGGTCGCACCGTGGCTACACTTTACATCATCGGCGTAAATTTCCAGCTGCGGCTTACTATCCATCGTTGCTTTATCCGATAAAACCAGTGCCGCGTTTTGCTGATAGGCATTCGTCTTCTGGGCATCGCGACGGACCATGACCTTACCGTTAAATACGCCATTTGATTTACCATCCAAGACTCCTTTGTAGAGCTCATTACTCTGACAATTGGGGATGGCGTGATCAATAAAGGTCTGGTGGTCAACGTGTTGATCACCGTTAATATTAAAAGCACCGTACAGATTAGAGGTGATATTCTCTCCCTGATGGATAGCGTTCAAATTATTGCGGACGATGCGTCCACCCAGGTCCAAAGCTAAGTTCGTATAGGTACTGTCCTTCTCTTGAAAGGCCGTTGTATTATTCACCTGAAAGGCCGTCTCACTTTCGTCCTGCAGTTTATAGTGGAATACATGCGCATTGGCGTGGACGTGAAATACGTTCACCACATTGGCGAAATAAACCGCTCCTTCCGCAGCACTAAAGGAATCAATAATCTTCAGTTGGCCACCTTGCTCTACTTCCACAATTCGTTGCGGGTGAAACATAAAGGGTTGTTCCGTTGCCGTATTATACTGAATGAAGTGAATTGGCCGATCAATGATAGCATTTTTAGCCACGTGAATAAAGACACCTCCTTCCGCAAAAGTCGTATTTAATACCACAAAAGGGTTATCCGTTGAAGCATTTTCATTGAGGTGCTTTTCCGCAAAGCCTTTCGTAGCTTCGTCTTCCAGTGCCTTTTCGATCGTAGTGATGGTCAGGCCTTTTGGCAAATGATCCAGTTTGGATTGACTTTCGTCAAAAAGACCATTTACAAAAACCAGTTCAATGGCTTCTTCGCCAGGGATGCGAATGGAATCCAGTATCTCCTGACTAATTTCCGCTTCCACCGGGAAAGTATAGTCTTGATTCAGTAAACGAGCAAAACTGGTATATTTATAGTCTTCGTCGCGCCGGGTTGGAAAGCTTAAGGTCGCCAGTCTTTCCGCCGCTTTGCTGCGAAAATTATGAGCTGATACTTGCTTTTGTCCATTCAGTTGCTCTTCGAACTCACTGAATAAGACTCCGAAGCGCGCAATATTTTTATCTTGTACTTCCGTAATCATAATTTCAATTTTTTGAGTGCAGAGGAATTGGATTAAGCGACCGTTTCTACTTCTTCTTTAATCCAATCGTATCCTTTGTCCTCGAGTTCAAGTGCCAGGTTCTTATCCCCTGATTTTACAATACGACCCTGGTAGATCACGTGTACATGATCGGGCGTAATGTAATTAAGTAGGCGTTGGTAGTGGGTAACAATAATGAAACTACGGTCCTTAGCACGCATCTGATTGACCGCATCGGAGACGATCCTTAATGCATCAATATCCAGACCGGAATCGGTCTCATCCAGAATGGCTAGCTTGGGCTCCAATAATGCCATTTGCAGCATTTCGTTGCGCTTTTTCTCTCCACCGGAGAAGCCTTCGTTCAAGGAACGACGCAGGAAGGATTGATCTACGCCTACCATTTTAGCTTTTTCGCGAATGAGCTTTAGCATATCCGGGGCACTTAATTCTTCTTCGCCACGCGCCTCGCGAATAGAGCCGATTACCTGCTTTAGGAAAGTAGCGGTATTCACACCCGGAATTTCAACCGGATACTGGAAAGCCATAAAGACACCTGCCTGTGCGCGTTCGTCAACTTCCAGATCCAGGAGATCCTGTCCCAGGTATTCGATACTACCTTCGGTGACTTCGTATTCTTCACGACCCGCCAATACATTGGCTAGTGTACTTTTTCCAGAGCCGTTTGGCCCCATGATGGCGTGTACTTCACCTGGTTTGATATCCAGATTGATACCCTTCAGGATCGGCTGATCCTCTACTGCTACTTTTAGATTTTTTATTGATAACATTACTATTACTTGTTTATTTATTGATTATTATTTTACCCGACCACACGATTTACCCGACACTACCTTCCAGGGTAATGGCCAATAGTTTTTGCGCTTCTACGGCAAACTCCATGGGAAGTTCGTTGAATACTTCCTTACAGTAACCATTTACGATCATGTTGATGGCATCTTCTTCGCTCAGGCCACGTTGTTGTAAGAAGAACAATTGGTCTTCACCAATTTTAGAGGTCGTTGCCTCGTGCTCTACCTGAGCGCTGTTGTTTTCCACTTCCAGATAGGGGAAAGTGTGTGCGCCACATTTGTCGCCCATTAGTAGGGAGTCACAAACGGAGAAGTTATGTGCATTCTCAGCTTTCTTACCAATTTTTACTAATCCCCGGTAAGAGTTATCACTGTATCCGGCAGAAATACCTTTCGATATGATGGTACTACGCGTATTCTTACCGATGTGGACCATTTTGGTACCCGTGTCTGCTTGCTGACGGTTATTAGTGACCGCTACGGAATAAAATTCACCGATGGAGTTATCTCCTTTCAGAATACAAGAAGGATACTTCCAGGTTACAGCTGAGCCCGTTTCTACCTGCGTCCAGGTAATCTTAGCATTTTTATGAGCGACGCCACGTTTGGTAACGAAGTTATAGATACCACCTTTCCCGTCTTTATCACCGGGGTACCAGTTCTGTACGGTAGAATATTTAATGGTCGCATTATCCAGAGAGACCAGTTCTACCACTGCGGCGTGCAGCTGGTTCTCATCCCGTTGGGGAGCGGTACAGCCTTCCAGGTAACTGACCTGGCTGCCTTCGTCAGCGATGATTAGGGTACGCTCGAATTGTCCGGTTTGGGTATCGTTAATCCGGAAATAAGTAGATAATTCCATAGGGCATTTCACCCCCTTGGGAATATATACGAATGAACCGTCACTAAATACAGCACTGTTCAGCGCAGCGTAGTAATTGTCATTCTGGGGAACGACGGTACCCAAATATTTTTTGATCAGTTCGGGGTGATCATGTACGGCCTCACTGAAGGAGCAGAAAATAATACCCAGTTCCGCTAACTTCTCTTTATAAGTCGTTTTTACGGAAACACTATCAAAAACCGCATCTACGGCTACGTTTGCCAGTAGTTTTTGCTCTTCAAGTGGAATACCCAGTTTCTCAAAGGTGGCCAGCAATTCTGGGTCAACTTCGTCCAGGCTTTCTAGTTTGGGTTTCTTTTTGGGAGCAGAATAGTAGTAGATATCCTGGAGGTCAATCTCCGGATAATCCACATTAGGCCATTGGGGCTCCTTCATTTCCATAAACTGACGGAAGGCTTTAAGGCGCCATTCCAGCATAAATTCCGGCTCATTCTTCTTGGCTGAGATCCGCCGAACGGTATCTTCGTTAAGTCCTTTTGGAATTTTGTCGGATTCAATATCGCTGGTAAACCCGAATTTGTATTCACTCTGGGTTTGTGCTTCAAGCACCTGCATAGAATCACTCATGTATAAATTTGTTTAGTTGTTTGCAAAAAATCAACACCTTTTAGCTTGCGACTATTTAGTCTCGATCTAATTAATTAGGGACGCAAAGCTACAAACTTATACAAAAAAGTATAAATAAGGTTTAGCAAAGTTTTTAGTTTTTTTGAAAATTTATACAAAAAAGTATAAAGAGGGAGGAGGGGCATTAAAATTGCCAAACCAAACCTGCGGCAGACCCGGAAAAATAAATGGAGCCCAGGAGCTGCTCAAGAGCGGGATTATGTTGGCTGTGGACAATATGATTGACTACATCGAAGGCAAAAAGAAAAGCGCCCTGTAAGACGATCGAGCGACCGAAGCCCTTTAGGCGTTCGGGATTCTTTTCGGTATTTTTACTACGCTCCATTAAATAGAGGCCCCCAGCCATATAGCCAATATCCAATCCGGCATTAAAGAGCAATATTTTTTGAAATTTATGTTGTTCATTGATAGTCTGGTACAGATCAAAGTTCCCAGGATCGGTTTTCATGGCCGCATAGTAGCCAAACCCCGCGATGGCCAGGTTAACGCCATTCCAACCGGCATTCATCAAATGGAAGTATTTGTCGGCTCCTTCAGCTTTTTGCGAAAGCGCCAGTCCGCCGGCAATATTAACGGCCGCCCAGCCGCCCAGTACCAGCATACCTGTTTTCTGGCGGTTTAGGCGTTGCTGATTAAAATCGTAGAGCGCATCAGATTGCGACCAGAGCAGGGTGCTCAGGCAAAGTAGTGTGCTGAGTAGTAGTAGTTTTTTCATTTTTTAGCTTTTGCCGTTCTAACAGCAAAGTTGGCCATTAGTTCTCTATTTTTTCCGCAAGGAACAGTAAAAAGGTATACTCCAGAGCAACCTCCTTAAGGCGTTGAAAACGTCCGGAGGCTCCGCCGTGCCCCGCGTCCATGTTGGTGTGGAGAAGTAACAGATTATCGTCGGTTTTCAATTCGCGCAAGCGGGCCACCCATTTGGCTGGCTCCCAGTATTGCACCTGGGAATCGTGTAAGCCAGTAGTGACCATTAAGGCTGGATAATCTTTGGCTTCTACATTATCGTAGGGCGAATAAGATTTCATATAATGGTAGTATTCTGGCTCATTCGGATTACCCCATTCGTCGTACTCAAAGGTCGTTAGCGGGATGGTATCATCCAGCATGGTCGTGACTACATCCACGAAGGGGACGGCTGCGACCATACCGCGCCAGATGGAAGGCTCCATGTTCATTACGGCACCAACCAGCAGGCCACCGGCGCTGCCACCCATGCCAAATAATTGATCGGAAGAGGTGTAGCCCTGCTCAATCAAATACTTACCACAATCGATAAAGTCGTAGAAGGTATTTTTCTTTTTCAATAACTTGCCATCCTCGTACCAGTAGCGACCCATTTCTTCTCCACCGCGGATGTGCGCGATCGCAAAGATAAAGCCGCGGTTCAGCAGGCTAAGCCGGGCCGAACTAAAATAGGGTTCCATACTATTCCCATAAGAGCCGTAGCCGTAGAGTAACAAAGGAGTCTCTGGTCCCTTGGGGGTGTCTTTGTGGTAGACAATGGAAATAGGCACTTGCACGCCATCGCGTACGGTAGCCATGATCCGCTCCGTCTGGTAATGATCTGAATCGAAGCCTCCCAGGATCTCCTGCTCTTTAAGTAAAGTAAATTCCCTGGACTTCAGGTCAAAATTGAAAACAGAGGGTGGGGTTGTCATGGACTGGTAACCCAGCCGTAGAGTAGGGGTATGGAATTCCTGATGATGGGCGGTGTAGGCCAAATAAGCATCCTCCTTAAAAGGTACGTAGTAGGCTTCTCCCTGATGAGGGCGAATCCACAGGCGCGTTAGCCCCCGGTAGCGCTCGGATAGCACCACAAAATCCTTAAACACATCTACATCTTCAATCAATACGTCCTCCCGGTGGGGTACGACTTCTTCCCAGTTTTCTTTGCTGGTAGCCGTTTCGGGGGTTTTCAGTAAGCGGAAATTACGTGCTTCCCAGTTGGTGAGTATATAAAAGTGTTCCCCATAATGCGCGATAGAATATTCCAGATGACGTTCGCGGGGCTGAATGAGGCTAAAGGTCCCGGTCGGATTATCTGCCTCCAAGACCCGATACTCCTGAGAGATGGTCTGGTAAGAACCAATGACCAGGTATTTTTTAGACTTTGAATTATACACAAAGGTGGAAAAAGTGGTATCGGTTTCTTCAAAAACGGAGACATCGGCTTCCGGAGAAGTACCGATCTTGTGCCGCATGATCTGATAGGCCCGTAGGGTTTCGGGATCGCGCAGGGTATAAAAAATATATTGATTATCAGCGGACCAGGCATAGCTTCCAGTCGTCCCGGGGATGACATCTTCGAGAAAAGTCCCCGTTTCGATATTTTTAATGCGCAGGGTATAGATTCGTCGGCTCACCGTATCCTCCCCGAAGGCGAGGAGTTGATTATTGGGACTGACCTCCAGGCTGGATTCATCGTAGTAAGCATGCGCTTCGGCCAGTTTGTTAATGTTCAACAACTCCTTATACTCGGCTTCTGCCTCGTCGGCTTTCCGGTAATAAATGGCATATTCCGTACCTTCATCAAAACGGGTCTGGTAATAATAGCCATTATCGCGGTAGGGAGCCGAAGCATCTTTTTGTTTAATGCGGCCCTTCATTTCTTCGAATAAATGGTGTTGAAAAGTCTCCGCTTCTTTTAAGATGGTTTCAGTGTAGGCGTTTTCTGCGTTCAAATATTCACTGACGGCCGGATTCTCCCGCTCCCGCAACCAATAATAGGGATCCTCGCGTTTATCCTCATGTTTTTCAAGTGTGGCAGGTATTTTTTTGGCAATTGGGGCCTTGGCTTTATTTGAATTTTTTATTTTCATACGTTTCATTAATCGTTTAGTACTCGATGGCGAATCTGCGGTTCGATACCTCCGAAAACGAGAATTTTGAGCTCTTCGGGTTGTATATCGTAGCTATTCGTATAAGCAGTTCTTAAATCTGTAATTGTTTTATCTTTATCGTACAATCTAATGGTCGTAAAGTTTTCTTTTTCTTTTTTTCCATTGCGGGATATACTCAGATAAATGGGTAGGGGATTGCGTTGGGCCAGGTAAAAGAGATGGACGCCCGTTTCTCCCTTTAGAAAAGCATATAGATTATATCCTTCCAGTATGATTTCTTTTTTGCTCAAATCACTGTGGTAGGACAGCTTCATATCGGCAAAGAGTTTGCTGTAACACTCCATCAAAAAAATGACTTCGTCTTCTCCCAGATTACTAACCAGGGAGGTAAAATGTAGTCGGACCTGCTCTTTTTGGTTGAGCTTTTCAGCAAAAAGGGATAGGAGAGCCGTTTCTAAATAAAGGGCGAGGTAGGAAGTATTTTTTATGTCAAAGGCTGGATTAGCAAAGCGATAGCCATCGTTAATTTCTTTTAAGGCAGCCTCCTGAAAAAGGATATCCTTTAAATCCTCGCGCGAGATATCATCTTTATTAGGGTTGCGGCGGCGTTTAATATTTACTTGTTTTAGTCTCAGGCCCTGTACTGCGTTGTAATTGGGATCTTCGTGAGCACCAATAATAAAGCGAAGTTTTTCTTTGAGGAGGTCTAGTTTTGTTTTAAAATCGTAATATAGCCAGGCCCCCTTGTTTAGTTCTGGTTGTTCGTCTTCATTTTCACTGATGGTTTCTATAAGGGCCTCCAGTTTGCGCAATAACCAATTGTAGAAAGAGCCACCACTTTTGACTTGCTGTAATTGGGGGAACAAATCGTCTGTATTTCTTTCGATAAAGTCTAGCGCATGAATACTGGGAAAAAGCTGACCGTTTTTCAAACGGACATTCAGAATAATGGGCTGATTCGTACGAATATTGAGTAGCTGATCGGCCGAGAGAGCCGTTAAATCCCGTTCAATTTGTCGGCGCATAGCCCTCCCGCCCATTTTCTCATCGTATCCACGGCGAGCCACCCATTCCAGAGCATCATTAGAGATGTTCAGAATGGTGGTACGTCTGACGAAGCCATCTCTCTTCAGTAGCTCGTTGATTTGCAGTCGGGCAATTCCCTTGACGTGTTCAAAAGCCAGGTTTTTAAAGACGACGATTTCGTCGATTCGGTTAACAAATTCGGGGCGGAAGGCATTTTCCACTGCTTTTTGGTAAACCTGACCTTCCGATTCCTGGGTTTTATTAATCGAAATCATGGCATCTACCTTTGCCGCACCCAGGTTGGAGGTCATGATAATAATGGTATTGGTGAAGTCTACTGTTCGGCCTTGACTATCCGTTAATCGACCATCGTCTAGCACTTGTAATAGTAGATCCAGCACCAGTGGATGTGCTTTTTCTAACTCATCCAGCAGGATAATGCTAAAAGGACGGTACCGCACTTTACCCGTTAGTTGCCCTTCGGGATTGTAGTGATCTCCAATTAGTCTCTGGGGAGCCGAGGCATCAATAAACTCATTCATATCAAAGCGCAATAGGTTTTCCTCACTCCCCATGAGATATTTGGCCAGTACTTTGGCTGCCTGCGTTTTACCGACTCCGGTCGGTCCGATAAAGAGCAGAGAGGCAATCGGTTTTTGTTTGTTATTTAGCTTCGCTTTAAAAATATGGATGAGGTCTGATAAGACTTTAATAGCCTCCGTTTGTCCCACTAGTTGCCCTTGTAATTCTCTTTCTATTTCATCGGGATCGTAGGTGTAAGCAGTATCAAATACATGCTCTTCCAGACCAGATGTCGCCTGAAAAGAATCCCGTACCTCCCCGACATCCACCAAATCTTCTTTGTATTTGATAGATAATTGTTGCATCAACTTAATGACACTACCCGGCAGCGCTTTATTTTTGAAGTAATTGCGTTGTAAATAGAGTAGTTGCTTAATGGCGGCGATAGAGATCCGGGTTTCGTGTTTTTGTTCCAGTTGCTTGCGTTGTTCCAGAATCATCTTTATCGCTTTTTCGTTTCGGGGCTCCGTAAGCCTAAAGATTTGGAACAAATTAGCAAAGCTTCGATCCTTTTCCTGAAAAACGGTCCATTCTTCTGGGGTGGCAATTAGGATTAGCTGAAGTTCTCTTTTTTCCAGATAGGGTTTAAGGACATCGCTCAGGGTCATATCATTCTGAGCTGATTTACCGATTCTGAGGAGGGCTACCGGGTTGTCGATCAGCATTTTGTGAGAGAATTTCTTCTTGGGGAAGGGCTTTCTCAGATATTGAATAATGGCTTCAAAACGCTGTTGCCACAAGCCAACGTAGCTCATACCTGCGATAATCCTGGTGGGGTCAATATGCCAGATGGAAGGCATTTGAAAATCATCCTTCCGGTTTTGCTTTAAATATTGGTGGATCGTTTCATGAATCACCGTATGTCGGCCCGTACCTTCCCGGCCAATGACAACGATGGGCGTATTTTTGGAGTGATAAACGGCTTGTTTGAGCTTTTCTACGATTTCTTCGCGAAAGAAGGCCCGCTGCAGCTCGTTGGGGTAGAGCTCATTCAAATCAATACCAACCTTTTGTACTTCAGTAATACCTTGAAAATCAGGCTTCTCAAAAAGGGCGGCAAAGAAACTTTGGGCTTCTTCCTGAACGTACTCTATTTGACCAAATTTCACCTCTAGTCGCAGAGGAATTGAACTTAAAAAATCCCGGCTATCCGAATAATACTTCTTCAGATCAAATGCTTCTCCTAAGCGATCCTTCTCTTTTTTTAACTGCTTTCGAATAGCCCTTTTTAGTTTGTCCTGATCGGTACCTTTTTCTCCTTCGCTGGGCTCCTCTATATACATCATGTTGTTGAGCTGCGGTAAATAAACAATTTTGAGGCTATTTACCTGGAAATAAATCAGCATGAAACGCCCCCTGATGAGATCGCGGCCCATTTTAAACTCTACCATGGGGCGCTCCATGGTCGTTTCCGGGTTGAAGAGGAACCAAAGTAATTGAGGTGATACGCTACGGGTCAGTTGATAGTATTTAAAGTTCTGGCGAATTTCTTTTTTATACAGATCGCTGGCGTGTTGAAATCTACGATCTACGATATGAGGATACGAGAAAAAGAGCGGGCGCAGATGAAAGTGAGGTTTATCGTTAACCACAACGTGGGAAACCAGGGTAGGAACTTTTAAATCCAACTGAACCATGCAAAGCAATTTAGCTGCGAAAATTACGTATAAGCCGCAAATTGTCAAAATAAAACGAGCTCTTCCTATTTTATGTAACGATTTGATTGAAATCTTCGTAACTTAGAGTAAATATTTGCCGTAAGGTAAATGAAGCCATCTTGCCTACTTTTTCTTAGCCGGTTGCAAAACCCCAGAGGAAGAACAAGATAGTTTGAAAAACTTCATTACGACATTGAAGCGATTTAAACTTTTTCAGTTCGCTGAGTCTTAAAGTCTTATAGAACCTGGACGGCACTAATTTGAGATCCGTAACTTTGGCTACGCATCTTAAATTGAGCTTTGCCAGAACCTACAAGCTTTTTAAGACCGCTTGAACCAAAAAGTTTAAACCGCTTCATTGAACATATTTGTACCCAAAAGCTTCAGCATGAAAAAGTTTTTACTTTTTTACATCCTTGCTGTGCTCCAAACCATGAGTTTTGGTCAGTCCTTTTCGCTACAGATCATCAATAACTCAACTTCCGGAGCACCCCAAAATTTATTTCCCGTAGATATCTATATCAATGACAGCCTTTACACTACGGCCAATTCTGTTAATTACAAATCAGCGACCGCCCTGCTGAGTATTCCCCTCAAAGAAACCACTCGAATCGCCATCGCCACTGCTCCAAGTGATTCGGCGGGACAGGCTTTTGCTGTGTATAATTTAAGCCAGTTTGAAGCCAATAGAAACTATATTGTTGTATTAAATGGTGGTTTTGGAAATACCCAGCATCCCTTTCGCCTGGAACTAGCAGCGGGTATCACCAACTTTCCGCTGGCAGAGGACAGACTGCAGATTCGTCCTTTTAATGGACTGGGTAATTTCCAGACCGCAAAGTTTGAAATACAAGCAAGCGGGCAGACCGCAGCGGTTTTAAATCCGGGGCAATTTAGCAGTTTTAAAGCGCTTTCTCCCGGCCGACAGATTCTGAACTTTTTTGTCGGTGGAGATCCTGCCCCTTTGCGTTTTAGTTTAGACCTTCCCGATGCGGATAGCTTAGCCTATACTTTGCTCAGTACCGGTCTGGTGGAGGGCTTCCCTTTTCCCGGTTTGTACGCAGTGGCTACCGACGGTACAGTTGTCCCGGGAGTTTTACTTAATCTTCCCGATTTGGTGATCAATGAAATAGACTACGAGCAGCCAGGTACGGATGATGAAGAATTTATTGAATTAAAAAATACGGGTAACGCTGCTATCTCCCTAGACGGACTCTCCCTGGTCTTGTACAATGGTTCGGTTGGCAATAGTTATCAGGAAATTGAATTGCCAGCAATAGACCTGCCTGCCGAAGCTTATTTTGTAATCTGTTTTGGCGGAAGCGTAGCCAATTGTGACCTACAAGTAGAGGGAAGTATTCAAAATGGCGGAACCGATCCGGACGCCGTATTGCTGATGCAAGAGGAAGTCATAATTGATGCCGTAAGCTACGAGGGTACGCTGGTCTCTATTACGGAGGGAAGTAGTGTGAATTTGGCAGATTCTGAAGAGGAAAACAAATCCATCAGCCGTCTGCCCGATGGTGTGGATCAACACAATAATGACTTAGATTTTGCCCTGGTTTGCAGTACTCCGGGAACGATCAACTTACCCAACAGCTCCTGTTTTTTACCCAGCTCTCAGGATAGCACCCTGGTACAGGTGATTAATGATTACGAGGGGCCTGAACAGTTACGCCTCCTGATTGGAGATCGTGATCTGGGACTTTTAAATTACCAATCTGCCAGCGCCTTTGTAAAGGTGCCTGCGGAAGTACTGCGAGATGTTACAGTATTAAATAATTCCGAAAATACCATTACCACTCTCCTGGATACCAGTCTAAGTTTCAGTACCGATAGCATTTACACTTTTGTTGTTGAGGGGACACAGGCAGTAGATATGAGCTTAGAAATTAATCCATTGGCAAGAGCTGCTGCCCGGGCACCTTTTGCGACAGACTTTAATTTCTACCACGGTCTTCCCAATCAGGAGGAATTGGATGTTCTGATTAAACGGGTCGGTTTTGCTGCCCGTGAATTGTCTTCTTTCGCTTATTCAGCCTATAATAGTGCCTTACCAGGAATATATTTACTGGATATCATTAACCATCAGGATGGAGAAGTGATAGCTACCTTCGAGCTAGATATGCGTGCGACGGGAGGAGGCGCCCGGACTATTCTTATTTCCAGGTCGGTGGATCAAGCTAGCGGAATAGAGCTTTACAGTTTTGACCGATTGGGTAACCGCATAACCTTACCGCTGGTGGAATTTGCTGAGGTTCAACTGATTCAGAATATTCCCAATATCGAGGTCGACGTATATATCGATGATGTGTTATTTGCGGATAATGTAAACTATCGTTCGGCTACTCCCTTTCTAGAAATACGGGCCAATAAAAGTTTGTCATTGGAAATAAAAGGGGCGGAAAGTACCCCTTCGGATCCTCCTATCCTGGATTTTGATGATATTCGTTTCGATGCACTGAGTTCTTCCTTACTCGTACTTGGGGGAGATGGTACGGAAAGTAGTCCCGTTGATCTGTTTATCCTCAAAAATGTATTGCAAGAATCAACTGATCCAGAACAATTGACCCTAGCTTATTTTCACGGTGGTACGGATATAGACCCCATTTCTTTTCTGGGAGAGCAATTTGAACCGCTGGCCATCGGCCTTGACTTTGGTCGGTTTGCGGATTACACGACTTTCGAAGGGGATGATTTGGTCTTTGCCGTTCGGGAGTCGGATACTGGACGGAATTTAGGTTTTTATGGATCCGATTTATCCTTTAAAAAAGGACAGGCGGGTTTGGTTTTTTCTTCAGGAGTCTTAGAAGATTCTCAAACTTTTGGCCTCTTTGTGGCTTTTGCTGATGGTAGTGTGGTGCCTCTGCAGTCTCGCGCCTACACTCGACTCCAACTGGTAAATAATGCCCCGGATACGAATATCTACAATATATTATTTAATGGCAGGCCTCTGGCGGAAGGCCTTGCTTTTCGGGAAGCAACACCTTATCTGAATATACCCGCCGGGATAGCAGGAAGTCTGCAACTTAGCCAAGAACAATCAACGGGTGATAGCTTATTGACCTTGCGGAATGATTTTACTTTTTTAGATAGCCTCACTTACCAACTTTTCCTAGGCGGCCTTTCTTCGGATCCCAGCAATCCTTTGCAATTCGCTATTAATGATCAGGCGAAGGAAAATACCGGCCTTGACTTTGGCTTGGATATTACGGTACATAACGGCATCTTTTCTTTTGGGCCACAGAATTGGTCTAGCGAAGGGGGAATTGTACTGGCAGGGTCCCTGTCTTTTGGAGCATTTATGAGTACTCCGGGCTTATCACCTACTCAACAGCTGATCCGCATATCAGAACAGGGAACTAACCGAAGTTTAGGGGTTTTTGAAGCTAGCCTGGATCAAATTACGCCTGGTACGGCACTAACGCTATTTACTTCCGGTTTGAGAAATACTACTTTTGGAACAGGCTTGTACGCCGTACTGCCAGATGGCAGGATCTTATCCTTCGCCAGTACTGCTTTCGCTAAATGGCAATTGGTAAATAATATTAATGAGACTTTTGACCTGTACCTAGATGGAGAATTATTAGTGTCGGGGCTGGATTATCGCTCCGCTATTCCTTTTCAGACCATAAAAGCCGGTGTGGAATATGATTTGGCTCTGGTGCCCGCGGGTGCCGATTTAGTCCAGCAAAACGGGAGACGACTTTCCTTTACCGCTCAGCCGGAAGAAGTACTTTCTGTTTTTGCTGCCGGTGAGGAGCTCGAAAATGGGTTATTTCTTAATCGGGAGGCCGCCGATAACGCCGGAGGAGAGAATAAGTTTGTTTTTAATTTTTTCCAGGGAAGTTCCACGGAGGGTGCGCTAGACCTGATTATTCAGAATTTCACAAGGCTTTATCGGGAGGTGCCCTTTGGTGAGTTTACTGACTATACCTTGATTGAACCTTTGTCTTCCGACCCTATGGTTATTTTTGAGGTAGCTAGATCATCTGACGAAGAAGTCATCGGTGTGTATGATGCCGACTTTTTACCCTTTAGTAATCAGGCTATGACTATCTTTACCAGTGGAGTGGTAGGGGAGGATTTTGCACTATGGGCAGCTCTTCCCGATGGGATGACTTTCCCCTTTTCCATCATCACCGATCTGTCCACAAAAGCATTACCAGCGTTAGCGATAGAAGTATTTCCCAACCCCGTTGTGACAAGGCTTAATTTACGGTTGGAACTAGCAGAGAGCAAGCAGCTGTCTTATTCTCTGTCCGACCTTAATGGAAAGATACTTTTACAAAAAATAAAGATTCCTCTACCGAAAGGAATTTATCAGGAGGAAATGGACCTGGGACAACTGCCCGCTGGGGTTTATCTGTTAAGGGTAAGCTGCGATGACCAGCAGGCTACTATCCCAGTAGCCGTCCAACGGCCCTAATGGAGTGCGTATTGGCTGGCTCGGGCTATTTAGATAAGATTATTGGCTTTCACTGGTATAAGGCGGGTGGAAATTGTACCTTTTACCTTTTGATTTAGTCATTAGTTTTATAAATTGCATGTCACAGTTATCTCATTAGTACTTATCATAAGCATCCAGACCTGTTGGGACAGAAGAATATATTTTCCGCACGAAGCGATAAAAAAATAATGAATGGCGGATTTATTAAATCCACAAGAGAACGCGTATAAATTCAAGGAGCTAAAGGTATATGCCTCCACCGAATGGCTAGCGGATAATAAAAAGAAGTATCGGCAGGTATTTGATCGGTATGATACTACCTATATTTATGCCGAGCTTTCCTTCTATAATAAATACTTTGATCAGGAAGATTGGGAAATTAACGTGGAGCTGAAATGCTTTTCTCTAAAAAAGACAAGAAAAGAAATCTGTTCTTTGCCACTCACTAAAAAGGTCAGTAAGTATGATAATGTGGTGCATATCCGTGAGGGTTGGGGGAATAAGACCCGCGGTGCCTTTTGGAAAAAAGGGACTTATTACTGGGAAGCCTGGATTGAAGGAGAGAAAGTAGGGACCAAATATTTTTATATCGAGGATGCCTTTAAGGATGCTTTTCCGGATGAAAATCCTTACATCGAAGTGCAGTCTTTGCGACTGTACGAAGGTCCCTACGACGATGTTCAGGAAGAAGACAGAGTCTATTACAAGGCCTTTGATAGTAGTGAAACGCGTTATATCTACGCTGAGATCATTCTCAAGAACCACAATATTACCAAATCCTGGCAATGTGAATTGTTTACCAAATTTTACAATGATGCCAGAGAACTAAAGGGGCAGGTGGTTCGGCTACATCGAGTAGACAAAAAAGACGAATTAATTAAAATAACCGCCGGTTGGGGCTCAAATGTAAAGGGCTCCTGGCGGGAAGATAAATACACCGCTGAAATCGTTTTCCTGGATCGCTTGTTTGCGGTAATTCCCTTTGATGTGGAAGAACAATTCGAAGAAGGGGTCCCCGCCGTTACGCTACCCGATAAGCAAGCGCCCCTGATTCTTACACCAGTAGAAGATGACACCCGTACCTTTGAAGAGGTCATGGAAAAACTGAAAGCGCTGATTGGCCTGAAAGGAATTAAGAAGCAGGTGGCTGATCACGCCCGTTATATTCAATTCTTACAGCTTCGTAAGGAAAAAGGTTTCGAAGAAAAGGAATCGATTAACGTGCATTCCGTTTTTATTGGTAACCCTGGGACGGGTAAAACAACCGTTGCCACCATGATGGGGCTATTATACAAAAAGATGGGACTGCTTTCAAAGGGGCACGTTCACGAGGTAGACCGGGTTGATTTGGTAGGCGAATACATCGGTCAGACGGCACCAAAAGTTAAAGAGGCCATTGAAAAGGCGCGCGGTGGTGTACTTTTTATCGATGAGGCTTATGCCTTGGCACGGTCCAACGAAGACTCTAAGGATTTTGGTCGCGAAGTGATCGAAATCCTGGTGAAAGAAATGTCTAATGGCCAGGGGGATTTAGCGGTAATTGTGGCTGGATATCCAAAGGAGATGAAGCAGTTTCTGGACTCTAATCCCGGACTGAAATCTCGTTTCAAATTATACTTTGAATTTTCGGACTATTTACCCCAGGAGTTATCACAAATTGCGGAATACGCCTGTGAGCAAAAAGGAGTGAAGCTGAAGCCGGCAGCAAAAATAGAAATCGACGAAGTGATTATCGATGCTTATCGCAAAAGGGATCGATCCTTTGGTAATGCTCGTTTTGTTTTTGATCTGATTGAAAAAGCAAAAATAAATCTTGGACTCCGCGTAATGAATATGCCGGAGCCCCAAGCGGTTGAATTGGAGAAGATGGAGCTGATCGAAGCCCGGGACGTCATTAACATTAAAGACCGGACCAAGCGGGAGCTGCCCAATATTCCCGTCGATGAGCAACTCCTTAAAGAATCGCTGGATGAACTCAATCAATTGATTGGGATGCGGGGTGTCAAGGCACAAATCAACGAGTTGGTACGATTGGTTCGCTTTTACCGGGAAACCGGGCGTGATGTACTTAATAGCTTTTTCCTGCACACCGTATTTATTGGTAATCCGGGAACCGGGAAGACTACCGTTGCTCGGATACTGACCAAGATTTATAAGGCACTGGGCGTATTGGAGAGAGGACATATGGTCGAAACCGATCGGCAGGGTCTGGTCGCCGGTTACGTTGGGCAGACCGCGATTAAGACGACCGAACGCATCGAAGAAGCCCTGGGCGGCGTACTCTTCATCGACGAAGCTTATGCACTGACTGGTCGGATGAGTGGTGCACAGGGTGATTTTGGTGACGAAGCCATCCAGACCCTACTAAAAAGGATGGAAGATAATCGCGGGGAGTTTTTCGTTTTTGTTGCGGGTTATCCGGACAATATGGAGAATTTTATTAAGGCCAACCCGGGACTAAGTTCCCGCTTTGATAAGATCCTGAAGTTCGAAGATTACGATCCGGAGGAATTACTGCAGATTGCGATGCTGATGTTTGAAGACCGGGGGGTTATTCCCACACCCGAAGCCAGTACTCATCTCAAGAATTACCTGGAGTTCCAGTACGAATACCGCGACAAGTTTTTTGGAAATGCTCGTACGGTGCGGAATATTGTGACCGAAGCCATTAAAAATCAGAATTTGAGACTGGCTGCTTTGCCTTATGATGATCGCAAGGATACTCCCAATAATATCCTGACTATTGAGGACGTACAGAACTTCAAATCGGATACCAGCACCTTTGAATTTAGTAATAAAAAGACGATTGGTTTTCGCAAGCGGGGGAATTAAGTAGCTGTTATGAAGAAATTCCTATTTTACTGGGAAGAATTGAAATCAACCTTTTGGTTTATTCCCTCCGTACTCATTTTCTTTTCGATCATTCTGGCGTTTGCCTTTTTGTTCCTGGATAGCCGCTACCAGATAGCCCCCAGTGGTTTACTACCATACGTTTTCGGCACTGATGTAAATTCTACGCGAAGTGTGCTTTCCACTATTTCCGGCGCAATGATCAGCGTGGCGGGGACTACTTTTTCAATTACGCTGGTTGCCTTAACGCTGACTTCCAGTCAGTTTGGTTCCCGCTTGATTAAGAACTTCATGTACGTACGTCTCAACCAGGTTGTTTTGGGGGCTTACGTCGCCACCTACCTGTACTGTTTGCTGGTCATTAATGCGATCAAGGACGCAAATGGAAACGCATTTATCCCTACGATTTCTATTTTATTCGCTCTAATATTGGCCATCGTCAATATTCTTTTATTGATTGTTTTTATTCATCACATTGCCACTAGTATTCAGGCCAACAAGGTCATTTTGGACGTCACGGAAGCGCTCACCAAAAACACAAAATCCTTATTTCCTGAGAAAATTGGAGAAAGGGTCGGGCAGAAAAAAGACCGGTCCTACGATCCGGTCCAGGAAAAAAGCACCTATTCTTTTGAATATGATTTATTCTCAACCGAAATGGGATACCTGCAGTATCTGGATAGCGATGCGCTACTCAAACAAATTGCTAATCTTGGCGGCCTGGTAGCACTTAAAATAAGACCTGGCGATTTTGTTGTAAGCGGGATGCTGATTGGAACTCTACACACAAAAGAGGACATTGAAGAGGGGACGGAAAACCAAATTTTAAATCATTTGATCTTCGGTAGTACCAGATTACATCAGCAGGATATTGAATTTTCCTTAAATCAGCTGGTAGAAATTGCCGTTCGTGCCTTGTCTCCGGGTATTAACGACCCCTTTACTGCTAATATGTGTATTGACAATCTGACGGCCACGGTAAGTAATTTGGCACAAGTTAAATTCCCTTCCCCCTACCGGGCGGATGAGGAAGAGCAACTTCGCTTAATCGTACCTGCGGTCAACTTTGAAGGAATAGTAGAGGTGGCTTTTTCTTCCATACGGCAGTACGCAGGTGGAAATACGCCGGTAATTTATAGATTGATGAAGGCATTTACAACGATTGATCAATTCGTTTTGCTGGACGCCCATCGTCATGTTTTGCAAAGGCATGCACAGATGGTATGGCAGGTAGGAGAACAGCATATAGATCAGGAAAATGATCTACAGATACTCAAGAAAATCGCAAAACCCCTAATTGGCGATGGGTAGGCTCACCTGAAAACGCCGAGTCGCCAGGGTTTTTGTCGGGCTGAAACGAGGCAGTAATCTCTTTTTGGGCCAAGTGTCGAATCAAAAAATAAAAATCCCAAATCAAAAAGATCAATACTCAGGCGGGTTTGAGCTTGTTTTTTTAGCTCCTCCCAAACAGACAGCCTTTTTGGAGAGTGGTAAATTCCTTCCAGTACGACAACCGTCTTTTCGTTGATTACTGGGCGCAACTTTTCGATCAACTGCATTTGCTGATCCGCGGGGTATTGGATTGAGACAAAGAGAAAATCTACCTGCTGTATATCCGGTATGATCCAGGATAGGAGAGAAAGAATTTCGCCCTGCTGAAGCGCTACGTTGGGCAGCCCCAACTCCTCAATCTGCTTTTTGGCGACAGCCGCCTGTTCTTCTTGCGCCTCCAGACTAAATAGATCGCCACTTAGCATGGCCGTGGCCTGATAGATGGTCGATAAACCATCTCCGGCCCCTATTTCGAGGGCAATATCGGGTTTGAAATGATGGACGGCTCTGAATAACCTTTTTCCCGTAAGGGGAGGTATGGAGTACGCTTTACGCCCGCTCGACCTGGCTTCTTGATAGAGTAACTGACCCAGTGGGAAAATATAAAAGTTGCGCTTGTCTTCAACAATATACTTACAAAAATCGTAGACAAAAGGACTATCGATGTCATGGATGGTCTTTGCCTTGCGGAAAAAACGGAATCGTTTTTTTATCGTAAAATTCTGACGCGGGTAGGCGAAAATCATCGAATGGATCGTTAGTTTAATTGCTATTCAGACTATCTTAGTCGATTATTAACTATAAATAACAGTTATCTCCGAAATAAATCAAGATTTTTAGGGTTTATCCTGGTACGATTTTAGATGTCTACAAAATAATTCAAATAAAAAAGATAAAAATGAAATTTCAATTGTTTTTGATTGGTCTCCTGTTTACCACTTTATCCTATGCCCAAACGGCCCCAAAAGACTGGCAGCATAGTAGTCCTTCAGAGGGCTATCCCGGTATCAGTACTAATGCACTATACAGCCGTCTTCCTGCCGATGTGTCGCCCGATACGGTGATCGTGGCGGTAATTGATGGTGGCGTAGATCCGCTGCACGAGGACTTGAAGAACATGATGTGGATCAATGAAGATGAGATTCCCGGAAATAATATCGATGACGATAATAATGGTTACGTAGATGATATCTACGGCTGGAACTTTATCGGTAATGCCCAGGGCGAAAACGTCCATTACGACAACCTGGAGGTAGCGCGTTTGTACGCTAAATATCGCGACCGTTTCGAAGATGTGGATCCAGACGAACTAAAGAAAAAAGAAAAGGCGGAGTACGAGCGCTTTCAAAAAATTAAAGAAGAAGTAGAAGAGGGTAGAGCTCGCTTCGAACAGAACTTTCAGTTGTACAGCGT